>ENA-OZHU01000398-OZHU01000398.1-human-gut-metagenome-genome-assembly--contig:-NODE-398-length-28749-cov-5.715341_pt1 | contig 28749 bp, 25 predicted proteins | sample MGYA00244054_ERZ653700 | MGnify/ENA primary metagenome ERZ653700 (study PRJEB26926, sample SAMN06165279) | human gut metagenome | biome: ENVO:00009003; feature: ENVO:2100002; material: ENVO:00002003...
GTATAAGAGACAGCCATCATGCCAAATATTTGCCTCATAACTCAATTTTACATCGGCAACGATTTCGTCATCAACTGCGCTGATATTACTAAATTCAGGATCAATCGAAATGTTACTATATCTGCTATCCCATAAGCTGTCATATTCAATTCGATAGTCAGTAAGTAGGGCAAAAACAGTTGTGCTCTCCGTATCCCAAAAAAAATCAGAATAGTCGAGCGGTGTTAACTCTACAAGAGATGTTGAATATGCATCAAGAAAGTCTACAATTAATTCCTCAGCAGCGGAATTTATTTTGATATTCTCTTTTTCGATAGCCATAGCATTGCAGAGCAAGACTGACATAATGATAATCGCAGAAAGGATATTTCGAATAGATGTCCTCATAATATACCTCCTTGTATAAAATTGCTTAGTAGCCTGCCATTTGTAAAAGTGTGCTTGCGACAGGCTGTCTCCCCCATCGCCGCTTATCAGGATAACTTATCCCCCATAGACATAAGTCCAATAGAAATGTTCCCAACATAGCCGCACCCCAAACAAGTAGCATTACTTCCGGGCGTTCTAGCATAATGCTGTGCCAAAACAAACTCACCACAGCCGCCATTACAAAGCCCTCTGTGATAAGTTGCATTATATTTCGTCCAAGAGTTGCCGCTATGAATGTGTAGTCTACTTAAACTGTTACTAGCAATCGTTCTCGCATTATATTCAACTCTCTTTCTATCGTTGTTATGAGAATTGATGAGGAAAGAATTGCCACCAGTTGCAACGCAAATAACAGAGTGTGATTGTGTTGCACCTCTCCCAAAAAAGCCAACATCTGCAACACAGAAAGAATCTGGGCTTGGATCAGTATCAAAAGTGGATGCATAATATGAAGAAAGTTCTTTTCTTAGTTCAGTTGATTTTCTCCACGCCTCTCCGCAAATATGCGTATTCGTACACGTATGACCAACTCTTGCGTCATGGGTACTATCTGTGCAAATACTGCCATTATTGTTATAATACCAGTTACTCGTTGTGCCAAGTCCGGCCGCTTTTAAGCACTGCGACACATAGTTCGCACAGTCGCCGCCCGATGCATTAAAGTTTTTATATTGTTTATTATAGTAAGTATAATCTGCAACATCCCCAGATGAAAACGAGTAGTTTCCAACATAGGCGTCTGCATAACTAACTGCTGCAGAACGAGAAAACGACGATGCTAACGCAGAGAATGTTGATACATTACCTCTTGTATCATAGTGTGGTAAAATTTCGTTGTCAAAATCATTCGCTTTACTAACGGTGTTGTTAAAGCCACTAATATCACTTTCGTCATAAATATCTTGGACAATTTGATAGCTAGTATCTCCAGCATTCGGAGCAAGTGTTAATGTATGCCACGTTCCAAATCCAGACGAAACCGGATCAGGAAAATCATCACTATACCATGTATACTCCACCCACTCGTATACTTTGCAAGACACAAGTCCGTTTTCCATTGTTGTAATGTCCTGAGGCTCCCCAGTAAAGGCTTCCCAGCTCAGCAAATGAAGCTTGCATGATTCAAAGTAATCCATCATGCCGCTTGTTCTTAAATCTGTGTTCGTCTTCGCCTCCATGGCCATCGCTGGAGCTTCAACATCATTACACACTAACGCAGGATAATCCATACTATCAGCAGTGTATCCTGCACCAAAGCTTGCTGTCATTAGCTTAGCATTTCTATAATCAAAATAGTTATCAACCGAGATCATCATCTCGCTGTTCGTATTCGCATCGTCGTTAGCCCTCGCTCCAATAGCAAAAAGGGGAAGTCCTGCAACAACAAGGCATACTGCGAGTATGATTTTGGTTATCTTCTTTTTCATATCTTTCTCCTTTACAAAAGCACTGATTCGAGCCGCTCAACAAAATCGAGGATTTGGTTGCAGTATGGATTCTGTGATGAAAAAATGGCATAATAGCTCAGTGTATATGGATAGTCTTCATTCAAAATTGTTTGTGCAGATGGATAAACCCCGTCAACTGTAACAACAGAACCATTAATACCAACTTCTCCGGTCAATAAGCTAAAATAGTATGGCCACACGCCCGTTCCATTTAGGTTTTTTTCTATAATGGCCTGTGCAGGGTTATCAGAATCGGCCGCCGAAACTATGTTTTTCGAAGTTGCAACGAGGTCAAAGCACATTGAAAGTTCCTGCCAAAGTTCAACTTCCAAGTCCAAATATCCCATTGACGGAATAATGGGTTCGCCCCCTGTTCTATCCCAATAAATCTGTGCATCTGTTGTATACGCATCCACAATCTGCGACTGATTCAGGTTATACAACTCACTGCTATTATTACGGACAAATACGATTGCATCTTTTTGAATCGGTATTGCTCGAAACTGTGAAAACCCTTCCAAGATTTCATCATTGCAGGGAATTAAAATGACGTCACTACTATTAGTTAAAAGAGATGTAATACACTCCTCCAGAGGCGCACGGTTACAAAAATCACTTAGAAGCATAGTCTTTTGATGCATCGAATCGGAATAAAACCAATCACAGATACCAGCCCATGTTGGTTGGTCGCAAACAAGCACGGAAAAATTGGGAATCATAGCCGTATTTGGTTTTTCTTCCTCGTTCGATTCGATTTCTTCGTAAGCCCCCAAGGATTTCTCACCGTATTCTTCAAGAGCATTTCTGGAAATAAAATCATCCAAGATGCCGTCCAGTTCATTTTGGCGGACGTTTTCCATAAAGCTATTTACCGTAGGATCTAAAGACTGTACATCACTTGGAAATAGGACGCAGTAATATCCCCATTCATCTCTTGCAAACACATATTGACGACTTTCGCTCTGCAAGTATTCCTCGCAGTACTCGCTTTCAGTATATCTACAGATTGAAAAAATCCATCCTAGATTTTCCGCCGCAAAAGTATCAGCATGGAATACTGAAAAAACAGTCTGATCGGTGATGTAAAAACTTTCCGACGGATTAACGATTACTTGATTAGACAGCTCACAAGGCAACGCAAGGGAAAATGCACCATTGGTGAAAACAGTCTCTTGAGGTTCAAATGCAGCGTTTCCTTGCTTATTAAAGCATCCACTAACCATTGAAATTAGCCAAAGTAACATCAAAGCAAAAAAGCATTTTCTATTCACGGAGTTCTCCTCCAAGATATTCACGTCACGCTAAATTAATAGCGTAATATGCATCTGCTGAGCTGAATTTTGAGTTATTACGATCATTCGTGTGTCCAGTATATCGATGCGAGACAGTATCATTCAAAGTGCAGAGCGTAATATGTCCTTCCCAGTAAACAATATTGCCAGCATTACAAGTCTTATATGTCACAGCATATCCGCCGACCTCATTACTCGTAATAAAATCGATTAACCTAGACGCACTTACCCATGTGAGTGATCCATAATACCAATCACTTGTAGGTAAGATTCCGCCGGCTACCATGCATTGAGACACAAAGCAAGCGCAATCATTATGGCAATGGCCAAGCGCCATACACGACGGATAATCTGTGGTGTTCCAAAAACTGCGGTCCACATAAACATACGTTTTGTTGCCATTCTTGTCATAGAATGTATGCCCGCATGTTGTCGAAGGTGTATAGCCGCCAAGATCAGGATCGTTCTGATGATAGCCATAGCCAGGGGCCGTGTGTTGCCATGCGTAATCTCTCGCAGCTACGCGATTATAATTATCAGCTGCGGCAAGAGGAACTACCGCCTGCAAGGAACTCAAATCAGATGCCAAACAAACATCAATTTCTTCCTCCGCAGATTTCTTCAAGTCCTCAAAGGAAAGCGGCTTGATTTCACTCTCTGATTCAACAGCGTAATCCCCATGACGTTGCTCAATTGTGACATTGCTAAATGTTCCGTCGCTATTGTACTTCGCTGCAAAGGAAATCTCGAGTGTTAATAACGTCGGTACTCCAATACACTCAGCTGCGTCAACGAAATTATTTGCTACCAAAGAGATGATATCTTCCGCCTGGGCTGAAGTAATATGCATCGAATTCTTCAAAGTATCGACTGCTCTCTTTGTAGTAAGCGCACTATTTCCTTTGCTGTCCATCGAAAGTTTGCTTGCTACTGCAGACGAACTGCTTGTCTCAACTCCATAGTCAACAGATTTACGAAGTTCAGCAACAGCCGCCTTACCATATTTTTGCGCAAAGTCTGCAGGGACGATCTCAGCAAGAGAAGATATATTTAGTTTTTCCTTAATTCCTAACATGTATGGCAAAGAATCAACACTTGTATATTTTAAGGTAGTATAAGCCCCCAAAGGCACTGTTGCTAAGATTTCATCCCCAGTAATTGTGAGTTCTGAGACAGATGAAGAATAATCTGACAAGATATAATGTTCTGAGAAATTTTCAAAAAACCATGATTTCACATATTCTTCGACAGCGTTTTCGATTACATCCACATTATCGGCAGAAAAGGTTGCCTGAGGTGTTGAAAAAGTGCTAAAAAGCATCAACAACGCCAAAAACATGCATAAACTCTTTTTCCATTTATACTGTCTCATTTTATCCTCCAAATCTATTGAAATATACGACAGAGTGAATTGGTATTGGCCGTTAATAAATAATTAGCCCATTGTTATCACCTTCTTTACTCATTTTCCTATTTATACGATGAAATAAATTGATTTTGGACAAATAATTCATATTTTAGCAAAGGCATTTTTCTTACACTTATTAGATAGATAAATCTTATAAAAGGGATCATTTGTCCATTAACAGAAATTAAAGAAGATGGACGAGCTTTATCTCAATCAGTTAACTATTTTTTCTTGCCAATTTTTCTTTATCCTTGGCCCATATAGTTATAAATAGTGTAGCTATACCTGCTTTCGCGTCGTCGTAGTATTGCAGTGAGATGAGTGTTAAAACTTTTTTCAAGAAGGCGGTCTCCTCCCTATGAGGACACCACCGATATCACTTAGGAGCAATTTGAAAATATAGTCCTAAAGTAATCTCTTATAAAACAATCTCTTATATAGAATCTTATCGTAAATACTGATATACTTATAGGCAATAGCGGCATATGCGTTAGGAGGTAACCCAAATATGGCAGAATACATTCGTGAAGTCGAAAAAATTATTGATGCCTATCATAAACAAAATCCATTATTTTCTCTGAATAGAAAAACAGCATTATATAATGCACTAACCGTCTTTGAGGATGCTTGCCGCTTGGGTGGCACAACAAATCTTGCACAAATCGGTGATAGCTTGGAGTATTCAATGCTAATCCGAGAGCAGTTAGATTCATTAAATGTTCTAATTCAATGGATATTCCAGGACTGTTCGCATAAAGACACAGATACTTTGGAAATGAAAATCATATTTGAGCGATATTTAGAAGCTGCACAGCTACTGGAGTTGCAAGCAAAGCCATACTCGCCGATTTGTAGTGCGTATATTAGTTATTCAAGAGGATATTTTTCTGCAACGGTCAATGAAACGCAAAAAAAGATAACTTTCTTGGATAATCCCGAAAATCGAAGTATCGTAATATCCGATATGGTTGAATCAATTTTAAGAGATCAATCAACGGGTCTTAAATTTCCTCCAGTCCAGGACTTGTCATTGGCAAACAGTAAACTCATAGCTTCTATTAAGTTTCAAGATGGATGCATTTCATATAGTACCGATGAAAGCATATGGGATTCTTTTTATGTTCTACGTAACGCAGATATAAGTCGCTGGATTTTTCAGCAGCTTTGCGTAGCTGCGCATCCGTGATCAAAATTCACCGCCTCCTTCTTTGTATAGTATCTCAAGTTGCTTTTTTGCTCTCTGATCAATTTTCTGTGCCCAAGATAATGTAATGCCTAGCATCTTTGAAATTTCCCGTAAACTGTAACCGTGATAGTACTTCAGCCAGATAACATGACGCTGTTGCTCCGGAAGCTTGAGGATAGCTTCTGTAAGCAAATCATCTGTGTGAAGTTCGGAACTCAGGCCGCTAAGAATTTCATCGTTGTATTCTGCGGCGGGATGCCGGCCATTCATTCGCAGCATGTCAGTTACTCTGTTATTAACTATAGTTACGACGAACTGCTTTGTTTTTGGACTCACTGGATCAATAGCCGTAATATTTTCAGCTATTTTCATAAATGCATGATGTACTGCGTCCTCTGTGTCTTGTTCATGATGTAAGCGCTTGTAAGCGACATAATACATAAGGCCACGATATTTCTGGTATATGTCTTCAAACTTGTTTTTGTCTTCCTCTGTTTCGATTACTTGAAGATAAATCAGCATAGCCCTAACTCCTACTTATTATATTCGTATTATATCAAGGTACCAAAAATGTGTCCAGTGATTATGAATTGATTTTCATCAGCCTGACTAAAACCGGAATGCACTTGTCACATGATAAGGGATTGTTAGAGTTCGTTCAGCATAAATCTCTATTACCAAGCGATTTTTAATCCTTGCGTTTTTCTCAATCAATCTGCCCTAACAAAGGCAGATGATGCTTTATTTTTTTGAAAGGCAAGTTTAGAACTCTCATTTTTAAAGGAAAATTCAGATGGTTTTTAATGCTTGGACTTTAGAAGTAATGAAAGCTCGCATGTCTTCAATAGACTTTCGGAGTTGCGAATCATTAAATCTCGTATTATATGTGTTTTCAGAATGTGTCCAGCGATTATAAATTATTTTTCATTTACCAACGATTCTATCCCTTGCGTTTTTCAATTCATCCGCTCCGTCAAAGACAAATAGTGCTTTAATTTTCTGAAAGGCAATCCCTGTTCGGATTAGAATTCTCATCTTTATGGAAGTATTTAAGTGGTTTCCGGAGTTTGGGCTTTAGAAGTAACAAAAGCTCGCATGTCTTCAATAGACCTCCGGAGCTGCGAATCATTAAACCGCGCATTATATGTGTTTTCAGGATGATGAATTTGGTGTCGAATGTATTCTGTCATGCATATCTGCTGCTCTCGCGTTGTGCCATTGGCGCTGATTTTTTTATAAGGAACGGTTGTCTTACCTTGCTTATACTCGTTAAGCCATCCCTGTTCTTCGAGGTAGCCATATAATTCGTCGTGATACCCTTCAGATATCTCGGAAAATGCAAGATAATTGACTTCATTAAGTGAAGGAAAAGGTAACTGTCCCGAGCGCACAGCCTCAACACGTTTTTGAGATCCATCCGCACAAATCAGTCGGATATTTTTGAAGTCGAGCGCATTAACAAGTACCGCGCTATGAGTAGTGACGATTACTTGGACATTGCTTTCAGTGGAGAGTGCGATCAATGCATTGATAAGTTTTTTCTGGTTTTCTGAATGCTGTGACGTCTCCGGCTCCTCAATGGCGTAAATAATGCCGGGAGCATTTGCTTCATCCTTGCGACGCTCAACTTCTGCACGAAAGAAATTAAGCAATATCAGTCGCTTAGATCCGCTACCACGTTTGTTAATAGGAATGCTCTCATCTCCGGAAATAGTGACCGATTTGAACACATCTGCCCATTTCAGGCTCGAAGCAGGTGGAATGACAGGACTCAATGTATTGGCTATATCAGGACTCATCTCTCGCAGCTTTTCAAGAGTACGCGTCGCAACCTCTTGCAGCTTTCCTTCTACAATTTCTGCGACATGATCTAAGGTTTGGCTGATATCTTCATCTTGCAATATCTCTTTTACGGCCGCATGCAAAGGATCTTGAACTTCGCTGTCACTATCACTGTTCTTTCGGTCGGCTTGAAATAAGGAGTAAACCGGAAGGTACTTTTGGAGCTTCTCCCAAATGGGTTTGGCATCACCTTTAGTTACATCAAGCTCGACTGAATTGACCTGCAAATCATCACCGTAATAGCTCCAAATTGCTGTTCGCATTGCAGAGTTTCTCGTCTTATCTTCACATGGGATATCTCTCGTCTCAATTATTTTTCTAAGATCACTATCTTTTTTAGTAAGTAGGTCTGCACATTCCGGATTCGTCGGATGCATCGCACAAATAAAAACTTTTGGTGTACCTGCATTAGGATAACGTTTGACAACTTCAAGCAAGCCGTCCGAATTAAGCAGATACTCTGCGCTAAGTGATGTCTCATTTGTTGTGTCGATAACAATCTTTTCAGGAAGATCTGTAAAGCAGACCCGGATTGAGATATCTGTTTCCTGACGCGCTTTACTTTCAACATTCAGATCTGCCTTGTCCAGTTTTGTTACGCCTTTCCCGTCATTAAAGAAAATGTCAAGCGCCTCTAAAATAGTTGACTTTCCAATATCATTTTTCCCAACGAATGCTGTTAAATCTTCAAAGTCGCTATTAATCTCATCGCTGTAGCCTCTAAAGTTTTTGATAGCCACGTTTTTGATTTTCATAAAAGTCCCTCCATTTTGAATTGCAGCCGTGAAACGACTTCCCACATTTGTGGTGTGTTGCGTGTCGAAAAACGTTGCATATTGTCTACTATAAAATGCTTGCATATTGGAATCTCACAGATTGCTGGATTCCAATATTGCGAGCATCGATAGTGGAGAGGTATACTTGCTATAATGATACCAGATCATAACGGTAAAATAGCAGCGCACTTTGAAAAGCCTGCTCAACATTGACGAAGGGGATGCAAAATGCGGAAAAGGTTTGTCAAATTATTACTTTTTAAGGTGGATACACAATACAGACTTCTCTATGGGTTCAGCAGTGAAACCGAAGAATCCTCATATCCGTGGAAGGCCTTTCCTGCTGACAGGAAGGGGCAAAAGCTGATTGCAAAGGCGATTCTATCGCCAAGCGAAGCAGATAATTTCTTGATAAGTCTGACGGGCACCGAACCAATCATGTTATGCGAAAGGGTAACTCTCAAATCGCCGCAGTTGTATAAAAGAGAGCAGCTCCTATATTCCGATGATGAAGAACAGCAGGCTGTGCCCATATCCGAATTCTGTTATCTCTTTGAATTTTGGAACAGAGAAAAGCTTTCTCTTTTGAGTGAGATACAAAATGAATTCAGTGCAGATGGTAGAACACGCTACGAGCAGACACTTGAACTTCTTAAATGGGCAAAATGCAACTGTGGAATTGACTTCTGTATAGATGGACGTCGTTTTGGCAACTACGAAGTTTATTATCGTACCCCTGAGAATAGCAGTTTTGAAATAGATATCCACAAGGATCAAGGCCTGCGGGTTACAACGATTCGCAAGCGCAAAGATTTTGCAGAAGACATCATTGTTAACTGTATCGGAAAGTATAAAGACTATGTGATCTGTAATCAGACACAAGTATGGCCTGCAAATAAAAAGGAAATCTACTTCGAGGCTAATGAGCCAATGACATCGGTTGTGGTCCACGCATGGAATGTCGCCACAGGAAAGCTAATCGTCTCCCAAAGCATTGCGCTGATGATGGGACTCTCCATCATCTCGAGGTGGGGCGGTACTCCATATCAAATCGGAGACTCTTGGACAAATAAATTATTACATTCTGCAGCAAAGAGCAGCGAACTGATTCGAACTCAACTCATGAAAGTCCAACGCATCACTACGGATCGTGCAATCAGCATTCGCAGCGAACATGAGTCCGTGTTAGATGAGGCGATGGAGGACGGCTACTCTCTTTTTAAAGATTATCAGGGAAAAAAAGAAACTGGGGCATTTATTTCTAACGCCCCCACAACCGGAGAGATCGATAGCTTTTTGCAGGTAAGAGCATATATTGAGCAATCCTCTGTTTGCAAGGCGGTAATTGCCGATCCATACTTCTCTGCACGGGCAGCAGAAAAGCTGTTGACGAGAATACAACGAACAGACCTTGAACTGGAGATCATTACCTCGCTTGGCTCGCTTGATCCGGACACAAATCAAAAAAGTAATGTTTGCGAGGAAACTCGCGCTTTTTTACAGCGGACAGCACCCCTTCTCCACAACAATCTGGTGGTAAGAAATCTGACGCGTGGTGAAAAAGGCGTCTTTCACGACCGATATCTGATTCGATATCACAAGGACGGTACGATCGATGGATTCCTTCTGAGTAATTCTCTCAACTCTATGGCGCAAAAGTTTCCGCTTGTCATAGCTCCGCTGGAGCATCGGGTATGCATGGAAGTTTGTGAGTACCTGAATAGTCTCTCTGATTCCGATATCCAACAGCAGAAGCCAAGAGCATTGAGGATCTCAAATGAGGTTCTTTTTTGCTCTGAGACATACCGGTGTCAGGTTCAAAGCGAAACTTCAGTAGAGTCAGCAGCGGAAAGGTATTTGCGGCAGTGGTATGATGAATCGTCAAAGCAGATATGTATTTGCAAAGATGATTTCTCTACAGTCCTTACGGCCGTAGCAGAGCGAGCACAAAGTGATCGAATAGATGCATGTAAAATGTTCTGTTATGCGCTGAGCAATATCTGCACGAGCCAAGTGGAACTGCTAACGGAAATGCTTCAATCCGCGGGTGGAGTTAAGGCTCTGTTCTTATCAGAGTTTCCAAATTTGGCAAAGGCCGCTGAGCAGCAGTGTGATTATCTGAAGTGTGGAGCATCTTCTCCAGAATATACGCTGTGGGCACTACTAAACGGAAAAGCTCGGCCAAGCCCACAGGGGTACCACTTGCTGATTGACCATGCAGGACATATCCATTTACGCGGACTCACATGGTTAAACTGCGGATACCATATGATGCTCGAATTAGATATTGCAGGATTCCTGACGCTGCTAAGTCAGCTGCGTTCTCCAATGATGTTTGATACACTGGCCTTTCAAATGGCAATCTCGCCACTCGATAGAGAACTATATTGTGCAGCAGCTTGCTCGGAACTGCTATATGTCCGCTTATTGAGTGCAGAATGGCTTTTTAATGCTATTCGCGACGAAAGGTCACAGTTTGAAGTTGCCAGAGAGATTTGGAATCGCTTCGAACCGGATGTGAGAGCTTTACAGGAAGCTATCGTGCTATCTAACGTTGTATTTCACGTTAGGACACGGCGGTTAGAATCAGAGGCGCAGTGGCAAGCAATTCAAGAGGTACTGCTGTCCAAATTAGCATCCGACCTTCCTGCGTGCAGCGGTGAGGTAATAAATACCGCGTTAGATTGGCTGCATGATAGCAATGCCGTATCACGAGCAGTTCTTCTTATGGCACTTGCTGAAAGAATGGAAAACTCTCATCCGCAGAAGCAATTGCTGGCAAGGGCAGAACCAATCTTAAAACGAGAAATTCAAGACTGCCAAACCGCCTCGGATATTCCTAGGTCAATAGGACTCTATTTGAACTGCGTAGATGCGCTATACGGTGAAAATGCAGAAAATCACATTTTCAAGGATATTTTAGATTGGAACACATTTGAGGACGCCACAGAGCCAGAACTGCAAAACTACGATTATCATCGCTCGCGCAACGCCTTCATTTTAGCTCAGCGGCAGATTCAAATACTGGAAGGAATGTTAGTAAAGTGGCCTGAATCGGAAAAAGCAAAGGCTTGGCTGAATGCCTGGGCGTGTCGGTTAAAGCAAATACCCGAAAAACTCTGAACTGTTGTTGCATAGAATAAGCAAAGAGGCGCCGGGAGCGGTATACTCCCAGCGCCTCTATGCTTATTCTTGATCGATAAAAGCAGATAGAATTATCGAAACCGCATGATTGCTATGCCTATCTTATTGATCGAATCATTTCTTGGATCAAGGGCACCTTGTCAGGGAACTGCGCTTTCACCATATCCAAGCAACGCTCCAGATTGCTTCTGATAGCCTTGAGTTTCCCGTCCAGAGCATCAATGAAAGCGTAAAGCGGAGGTTCCACTCCGGGCGGGCAGTAGACTTTAATTGCTCGCATAAATCACATCACCTCCAGTTCTTTTAAATATTCCCTCAGATAACTGAGAAATTCTTCAATGAATGGCGGCACCAATAATTTACTGCCGGAGATCCACCAGATAGCTTCTGGGACAGGATGGTTCATCGCGTCATACTCTGAGCAGATCATTAAGACTACTCTCTGCGCCTCTACATTTTCAGACTTACAGAAAGCCTGACATATCCTGGAAACGGTTTGCATTTCAACATAAGAATCACAAAGGGCGTCAAAGAATAGGCCTGCGCAAAGATGGGCAAGGAAATTTACTGCATCCGCGTTCACATCCCCATTGCAATCAAGCAGCCCCATGTGTCTGTGCCTCTGTACAGCAGCCTCATCAAACGGGCCAACGCTGCGGTTCCATAGGTTGTTCATTTTTCACCTCGTTCAAAAGGAAAGGCCCGGCACCTCACGGTGTCGAGCCTTTCAGCAAATTATTCAATTATTTTAAGATCTTACGTGGAAGCGGCCTATTCATCCAGCATGAGCTGTCCATCAATCGCCTTTTGTTTCAGGCGTTCCATCTGCTCGCGCTCTAACTGCGCAATGCTCTTTTCAGGTGTTGGAAGATCCTCCGGCATAGTGCCGTCGATCTTTCGGATTGCCTCCCTTACTTCATTCCCGACAGCATAATGAACAGCGGTCGCGGCATCGGAAGTCGAAACTTGATCCTTGCGCAGCTTTTCCTCAGTCTGCGAAATGCGAAACAGGTTAGCAATCAACTCCGTACTCCCCATGTAATCAAGTATCTTTTGGCCGATGGCAAGTCCCTTTCTGCGGTGAATATCATCTACCGTCATTCCGCCATACAAGCCCATATATCCGGCATTCTGAAAGATTGCAAATTCTTCCGCCGTGATAACGCCTGCGTTTCGCGCGGTCTCTGCCAAAAGCTGATTCCACTGCTTGATATCACCGCGAACCACAAGCCTGCGACTATCCTCATCCAGCTGATTAAAGCGGTCTGCGACCTCCTGCCGGTAGGTTTGAATTGCAAAGTATGTTTGACCGAGAGCGATCACCTCTTTACGTGGATCACCATTCTGGACGATCAGATAGCAGGCATAACGCGAAAGCTCGTAATCAAGGATATCTTTTACTCCTCCATTCGGCATGGGAGATGTTTTCCTGACCTCAGGAAAACATTCCAAGGTACTGCGTCCACTGTTCTCGCAGGCAATCATGGCACGCTTGATAACCTTATAGAAGTTCTCCCATTTTGCATAGTCCAGCACGGGAGCGAGCTCTCTCGCTGCCCAGTATTCTGAGCCATCTGGACGAATTCGCTTGATATCTTCAAAGCGCTTATACTCTTTTGCAGACAATGTGCTCATCGCGCATACTCCTTCATCGTTTTTACTCCATATCAAGAAAACTCTATTTGCTTTTTGAATCATCCTGACGGTCAACTACCTGCGCTGATGCTTCGATCATTTCTGTGACCGCCGCGTTTAACTGAACGGCATTCTGCGAAGTAATAACAGGCTGACCGGTTTCCGCCTCAAGCTGCTGCCGCGCAACATTTGCAACATTGCCGCCACGCTTGGCAACCTTTACGCTCTCATCAAAACCAACGGGTTTTGATGCCTTGGAAATATCCCGCGTGGATGCCTCAGCCAGCATAGTCAGCACAAGTTCAGTATCGCTCATGTTATCCCGCAGATTTTCTTTTTTTAGTCCCTTGAGATTTTTGTACTGTCGGGTCGTCATACCGGACCACGCCCTTGAAATCTCATCGGTCAGGATCGCAAATTCCCTGCCTTTTTCCACTCCGCGCCTCTGCCATTCGTCAGTGAGCTCATTGCGGATACGGATAGAAAGGAGCCTTTGGTGAACCCAGTCCGGGTCATAGCCCTTTTTGAGATAGGTTTCTAAAGCACGGTCAATGGCCTGTTCCGGGTCAATGGTTTCCTCGATGCGCTCGCGGCCAACCTCGGCAAGCCATGCTCGTATGGGTTCGGCTTTTGGCGAGGGGACAGACTGCATAATACGAAGAAGCTGTTCTGTATTCGCCACATCAGTCAGTCTCATTTTCCCATCTGGAGCAGTCATTTTGAACTGTACGATTTTTTCGTACAGTTCAACGGCGCCTTCTGCTTTCAGCTTTCGCTTCAAATCACTCCAATATCGCCGCGGATTCTCGCTGCCTGTCAGCACACGAATTACATCGACAACAGAGAAATACCATTCTTCCTTATCTTCATCCCAAGCTGTGCGAATCTTTTGATCTTCAAAAAGCTGGATTTTTTCCTGTTCGCTCATAGCGTTCGGTATCCTTTCTTTTATTCTTTTTCATTATACATCAGCCGACCCGCTGCCGCAAGAACGCCAAAAACAACTCTTCAAGTTCCTTGTCGCTGCCCAGCTTTTCAAGGTACGGAGCGAACTTCCTGCGGTCAAAGCTGATCTTCTTTGGAGGTGCAGTACGGCGCTGGGCTTCCTCAGCGCGAGCCTGCCGCCATACAGCGTAAATCTTCTGTTTTCCCGCAGAAGGTGGCGGACAGGCGCGGGTGATTTTTTGCACTGTTACCTTATTGAGCGTGTAACCCTCGATAGCGCACATCTCCACAAATGCCTGCTGGGTGGTCGCGTCATAGTCAGCAATCAACTCAGCGCAAGCAATCGGCAGCTTGCGTGGAGTGTCTTCCAAAATCTCCGCAAGCGGTTCAATCAGGCCTGCCAACTTGATTGCTTTGCGGATCTCGTACTCGGTCACGCCAAAGAAATCCGCCACGAGTTTGCGGGCATTGTACCTTTGGCGAGAATCGCCAAAGGTACTGTCCGCATCGCCCTCTTGCAACTTTTGGCGAGAATCGCCAAAAGTTGTTTCTGCTTGATTTGCATCCCACTGACCGTGCCGATTATTTTCGCGCAGCAGCGCACGATATGCCTTGCCGCGCTCAATGATGGTAAGGTCTTGACGCCGCAGGAGGTTGGTGGCAACAGCAATAGAGACAGCCCTTGCGTCGTCGGCACTCACCACCTCGGCGGGGATCATGTCATGCCCGGTCATCTGCCAAGCCCTCGTGCGGTTATGACCGGCAAGGATCTCATAATCGTTGCTGCCCGGGATAGGGCGGACGATAACACGCTCGTAGATCCCCTGCTCGGCAAGTTGCTGTGAAAACGCTTTGAGCTTTTCTGGCGGATAGGGATGGAACCCGATGTCGGCAGTAAAAAACGGGCGAAGCTTGTCCATCGGCAGCTCGCAGAATCTCGAGGTCTCCGGTGCTGGTGCACCTCTAAACAGCGTTTCATATGCCTCGTCGCCCACCACAATTTCAGCAGCCTGCTGTGTGGCACTCATACGCTTTTTTAGCAGGTCATTCATGTCGCGTTTAGGCAAGATGAAGCACCTCCCGGGCAAGACTGCGGTATGACTCAGCGGCAGGATTCTTGGGTGCATAATCAAGAATGCTCATTCCTGCAGCAGGGCACTCGGCGACCTTGATTGTCTGCTCGATTGGGCGCTCAAAAACATGTAGACTCTCGCCGTAGATATCATTTACACTGTTTCGAACGCTCTGACAGAGCTGCGGGCGCGATTGATACATAGTCAAGAGAATGCCTGCAATCTTCAAATCAGGATTGAATCGGTTCTGAACATTTTTCACCATTTCCAATACATCCGGAATTCCTTCACTTGCAAGGAAATGTGCCTGCACTGGAATAATGCAATAATCGGCAGCGGCGAGTGCGTTGATGGTCAAAAGCTCATGTTTCAGCCCGCAGTCAATAATAATGTAATCATATTGTTCGCGGAGAGAAGTCAGCAGCTTGTCCATTATCTTCTCGCAAAGGGCATCGGAGAAACCGGCGGCATTATATTGCGAAAGCTGCATGACCTGTAAGCGGGCCGCAGCGTCCGCAAGACGTTTATTGGCGGGAATCAAGTCAATACCGGTTTCGGTATGTATCACGGTGCGCGGAAGGTGCAGGTCTAAATCTTCTGGCGAGTCAATTTGAACGAGCACGAGTTTTGCCAAGGTGTTTTTCTGCTCCCCGGGCGTATAGCCCAATGCAGCAGTGAGGTTGCCCTGCGGGTCGTTGTCGATCAGCAAGACTCTTTTCTTCGCTGCCGCAAGTGCAGCACCAAGATTTAATGCGGTGGTAGTTTTCCCAACACCACCTTTTGAATTTGTAATAGATATTACTGTGCTTTCCCTCATAATTTTTTCTCCTAATACTTAAAAGAAGTTGACACTTTAATGACTCAAAATGCTGGTTAAAAATATTCTCCCATCTATGAGCTGTGATGTGGGAAAGGAGTGAAAACGGAGCGGCTTCCCCATGCGGGAAACCATTCAGAACGCAAACGGCAAGCAGTTTCACGCCGTCAGCCTATCCGGTGGCAAGGACAGTACCGCCATGCTGCTCTTGATGATCGAACGGGATATGCCCATCAATATGGTGCTGTCAGCGGACACCGGCATGGAGTTCCCGGAAATGTACGAACACCTTGCCAAACTGGACGAGCATCTTTTCCGGGAGCGCGGCATCCATATTACCACGCTGCGGCATCCCAAGGGCTTTGAATACCTGATGTTCGACGAACCCAAGCAGAAGCCCCGCAGTCTGGAAAACCGTGCAAAGCTGGGCATCCCGCCCTACGGCAACGGCTGGCCGGGAATCCGCGTCCGCTGGTGTACCGGGCAGCTCAAAACGCACCTCATCACCAAGGAGGTCAACCGGCTCAAAGGCGAGCTGGGCGCGATCCACTATGTCGGTATCGCCGCCGATGAAGCGTGGCGCTGCAAGGATGAGCGGTATCCCCTCGTGGAATGGGGCATCACGGAGGCGCAGGCGCTCCAAGCCTGTTACGGCCGTGGCTTTGACTTCGGCGGGCTGTATGAGATTTACCACCGTGCGTCCTGCTGGTGCTGCCCGTTCCAGCGTATCGACGAGCTGCGGAAGCTGCGAAAGCATCACCCGGAGCTGTGGGAAAAGCTGCTGGAGCTGGATCGCCGTGCGCTGGCGCAGTTCGGCACCGGCCCGCTGGGACAGTTCAAGCAGAACTGGAGCGTAAAGCGGCTGGATACGCGGTTTGCCGAGGAGGACGGCCAAACAGGTTGACTGCCCTGCGGAAAGGATTGAAGCAATATGGCTGTATTTCGCGTTGAACGGACGCGGGATTACACGGTGATGTGCAACCATCACCTGAAAGACAGCAATCTTTCCCTGAAAGCCAAGGGGCTGCTCTCCATGATGCTCTCCCTCCCCGACGAGTGGAATTACACCACGCGGGGGCTGGCTGCGATCTGCAAGGAGGGCGTGGACGCCATCGGGAAAACGCTCAAGGAGCTGGAACTGGCGGGCTACATCATCCGCCGTCAGCTTCGCGGCAAGGACGGGCGCATTTCCGACACGGAGTACACCATCTTTGAAAAGCCCCGAAAGCCCGCTCCACCGGATACGACTTTACCAGATACGGAAAACCCGTATCTGGATAACCCGGATACGGAGGCACCGGATACGGATAATCCCGCGCAATTAAATACTAAGAAATCTAATACTCAAAAATCAAATACTGATCTATCAAGCACTCATTCATTCTTTCTGCCTGCGGCGGACGGAATGACGGACGGATTTGAGAAAAAAGCGGAGATCAGAGAGCAAATCGAATACGACATTCTCTGTCAGCAGTATGACCGGATGCAGCTTGATGAGCTGGTGGAGATTATGCTGGAGGTTGCTATGAACCGCAGCCCCACAGTCAAGATCGGGCGGGATGCGGAGTATCCCACCGGCTTCGTGCAACAGCGCTTTGAAAAGATTACCTCCATGCACATCGAAAAGGTCATGGACGGTATCCGCGAGAACACCACCCGCGTCTGGAACACGAAAGCCTATCTTATGGCGGCGCTGTTCAACTCTGTTTCCACCATCGACAACCACTATGCCATGCTGGTCAATCACGATTTTCACGGCGGCCCCTAAAGGCCGTCATTTTTCATGCCCGATTCCGGGAGAAAGGATTTGATACCGATGAAACGCCCCCTTGCCTACATCACCGCTCCGTGGAGCGAGAATGAGTTTGAGAACACCGAAAATGCCGCCAAGTATTGCAGGGCGGTCTATGACGCGGGCTTTTCGCCCGTCTGCCCCGCGCTGTTTTTGCCACTGTTCCTGCGCGATGAGATTCCGCAGGAGCATAAGGACGGCATCGACATGGCGCGGGAGTATCTGCGCCGCGCCCATGTGCTGGTGGTCTGCGGCAGCACCGTGGACGAAAGCGTGAAAAACGACATTGCCGTGGCCGAGCGTCTACGGATCACTGCCACCACGCTGGACGGCATCCTGACCGTCAAGGGACAGGGGCGCAGAAATGAATGAGCATCTTCTGCACCGGCTGGTGGTACCGCCTTAGTGTCCCGGCATTCTCCCTGCAAATCGAAGGAAAGGAGCGTGATAAGTCATGCAGGAAGAAGTTGAACAGAGAATCGTATCCCTGATGATCTCCTGCGGAAAGCTGGGCGAACAGGAATTTCGCAAAGCCATTGCCAAGCTGCTGGAGCAGCTGAAAAACGACCGCCAGAAGCATCAGTACAGCAAGGCCAATCCCCACGGAAAAATGACCGTCAAGCAGCTTGCCGCCAAGGATAAGGGATTGCAGAGCATTGAAGTCACCGATCAGAATATCGGCTCATTCAACCGGATTGCCCGGAAGTATGGCATTGACTTCGCTCCATTCAAGGTCAAGGGCGAAAAGCGATACATGGTGTTCTTCAAAGCGCCGGACGCCGACGCCATGACCGCCGCGTTCAAGGAATATACCGCCAAGCAGGTCAGAAAGGCGGAGCGCCCCTCGGTGCTGGAAAAGCTGCAACACTTCAAGTCGCTCATTCAGGCGGCTGTGGTGGACAGGACAAAGCGGAAGGAGCTGGAACGATGAAGCAAGTCAACGTCAAAAAGCTCATTCTTCCCAATATTCCGTATGTGTTCATCGCACTGCTGGCCACCAAGGTCAGCGAGGCGGTGCGGCTGGCTCCCGGTTCGGACGCTTCGGCGAAGCTGCTGAACATTATGACCGGCCTGAACACGGCGTTTCACTCCCTTGTCCCCAGCTTTCATCCCATTGACCTGTGCGTGGGCGTTGCCGCCGCCATCGCCATTCGGCTGGCGGTCTATATCAAGGGCAAAAACGCAAAGAAATTCCGCAAAAATCTGGAGTATGGCAGCGCCCGTTGGGGAAACGCGGAGGACATCAAGCCCTACGTCGATCCCGCATTTGAGAACAACATCATTCTCACGCAGACGGAGCGGCTGACGATGAATAGCCGCCCCAAAGACCCGAAAACGGCGCGGAACAAAAATGTCCTGATCGTCGGCGGCAGCGGTTCGGGCAAGACCCGCTTTTGGTTGAAGCCCAATCTGCTCCAATGCACATCAAAAACCTATCCCACCAGCTTCGTCGTCACCGATCCCAAAGGGGACATCGTGGTTTCCTGCGGCCATGCGCTGCAAAAGAACGGGTATCAGATCAAGATTCTCAATTCCCTGAACTTCAAGAAGTCCATGCACTATAACCCGTTCGCCTACATCCACTCGGAAAAGGACATTTTGAAGCTGGTCACGACGCTGATTGCCAACACCAAGGGCGAGGGCAAAGCCGGTGACGATTTCTGGGTGAAAGCGGAAACGCTGCTCTACACCGCCCTTATCGGGTACATCCACTATGAAGCGCCGGTGGAGGAACAGAATTTCTCTACGCTCATTGAGTTTATCAATGCGATGGAGGTGCGCGAGGACGATGAGGACTTCAAAAATCCGGTGGACTTGATGTTCGACGAGCTGAAAAAGCGCAAGCCAGACCACTTCGCCGTCCGCCAATATGCCAAATTCAAGCTAAGTGCCGGCAAGACCGCTAAGAGCATCTTGATTTCCTGCGGCGCACGGCTTGCTCCCTTTGACATTCAGGAGCTGCGGGAATTGACGGCCTATGACGAGCTGCAACTGGACACGCTGGGCGACCGAAAAACCGCCCTGTTCATCATCATGTCTGATACGGATGATACTTTTAACTTTCTCATTTCCATGTGCTACAAGGAGAAGTACGAAAGCCGCATTGCCGACCTCGCCGTGGAAATGGAACAGTTGGAGGATGGCCTGCGAACGATGGATGCTCAAACAGAGCAGCACCGGGCGCTGGAACAGGATGCCGCGCAAATCAAGACTGACCGTGCGCTGACCGGCGCACTCATCGAGCGGCTGATCGACCGCATCGAGGTATCCCACGACAAGCAGATCACGGTGCGCTATCGCTTCCAGAGCGAGTTTGAAACCTATGCGGAGGTACTGAAACAATGCAGAAATATGTGATTGCCCTCTACATCCGCCTCTCCATTGAGGATTACAAGTACGACAGTCTGAGCATTGAAAATCAGAGCCTTGTTCTCCACGAGTACGCGGCTTCCATGCCCGAAGCCCTGAACGCGGAGATCATGGAGTTCATCGACAACGGGTACAGCGGCACAAATTTTGAGCGTCCGCAGGTACAGAAGCTCATTGAGCTGGTGCGGGCCAATCAAATCGACTGCATCATCGTCAAGGATTTTTCCCGCTTCGGGCGAAACAGCATTGAAACCGGCTACTTTATCGAGCGCGTGTTCCCGCTTTTCCATACCCGCTTCATTTCCATCAGCGACGATTTTGACAGCAGCAAATTCAAGGGTGACACCGGCGGCATGGACGTAGCATTCAAGTATCTCATCAGCGAGCATTACAGCCGCGATATGTCCATCAAGACCAAGAGCGCCAAGTACGCCAAGATGCAGCGCGGCGAGTATCAGAGCAAAATCTGTCCCTACGGCTATCGCAAAAGCGCCGATGGCAGAATGGAGCCTGACCCGGATGCCGCTGCCGTTGTGCAGCTTATCTTCCAGCTTGCCGCCGAGGGGATCAACGCCACCGCTATCACGCGGGAGCTGTTCCGCAGAAGCATCCCCACTCCCGGCCAGTATAAAGCGGCGCACGGCAATCACACCCACGATATTTCCCGCTGTCACGGGATTTGGAGTACATCCACCATTCTCCGCATTTTGGAGGACGAACGCTACACCGGCGTGTATGTGATCGGCAAGCGGGCGGTTCTCGAAGTAGGCGGCACCAGAAGCCGCCTGAAGGACAGAGAATCATGGTACATCATCCCCGACCATCACCCGGCCATCGTAGAGAAAGCCGTGTTTGATACCGTGCAGGCCAGCCAGCTCCGCTTTTCCCAGCCAAACAAGAAAAAGCGGGACTACCCGCTGAAAGGCAAAGCCTTCTGTGGCTGCTGCGGTCATGCGCTGTCCCGCACCATGCAGAAAACCTCATATTATCACTGCCGCCATTCCGAGGCGGACGTAGAAAGCCGCTGCCACAAGATGCGCCTGAACGCCGCAGAGCTGGAACAGGCGGTATTCCTGACGCTGAAAAAACAGATGGAAGCCGCCGCGCCGCTTGCCCCTGACGGTACGCTCCGGGTGGATGCTTCCGTACCGGAACGCACCGAATATGAGCAGCAGATCGAGGCGCAGCAAGACGGTAAGCGCGCCTTGTATGAACGCTATCTCATGGGCGAGATTGACCTAAACACCTACAAGGCAGAAAAGGCCGCGTGTGACGAGCTGCTACTGAAAACAAAAAACGCCTATGCCGCAGTATTGGCACAGGCGAAGCAGAAGCAGGATGAACAGGCACGGCAGGACAGCCGCAAGGAAGCATCCAAGGCGATTTTCGATGCGGACACGCTGACCACCGAGCTGGCCGAGCTGCTGATCGACCGGGTGCTGGTGTACCCCGATAAGCGCATTGAGATCGCATATAAAATCCAAGACATTTTCGATTGAGGTAACAGACATGAAAGCTGCTTTCTATTGCAGAGTGGACGGACAGGGCTTCGGCTTTGTCCTCCCCGATGAAGCTGAGAAGCTCCGCGAGTTTTTCGCCGAGCATCAGGATAAGCCTGCGCTTGAAAATCCATCAAGCGCAAGCTAAAAATTTTTGTCGTGTGCTTGACATACGGGTGGCGGAGATCATGAAAGCGTATTCTCGGTAGCCCCGCTCGTTTCAGCACCCGCTGGAGCATGTGCAGCACGCTGTCCGGTGACATGGGGCCTCCGGTGGGTGACGGGAACACCCACTCGCTGTTACCCACCTTGCACTTTTGCATTTTCAGAACGCTTATCGCGTCTGCCGACAGCGGCAGGGTGCGGTAGGCGTTTTTCGTTTTCAACGGTGCCTCGACCACTTTGCCATTCTGCCGAGAGATGGCTCTCTGAATTTTCAGTGCTCCGTGCTGGAAGTCCACATCCGTCCACTTTAGCCCCAGCAGTTCCCCACGCCGCAATCCCGTGGCGAGGTCGAGGTAGTAGAGCTCGTACACGCCGCTGTCCCTGGCCTCCCGGAAGAAGGCGCTGAGCTGGTCGGCGGTCAGCGTTTTCATCTCCTTGTGTTCGACTTTCGGCAGGGCGCAGCCCTGCGTTGGATTCTTGCTCACCAACTTCTGCTCCATAGCGAGCTTGTACGCCGAGCCGATCATCTGGTGGATGTTGCGGACGGTCTTTGGTGCTAAACCTTTTGGTTTCTTCTTGGCTTCGATGCGGTCTACTCGCCCGCCGTCCAGCAGGTGCTTGTAGAACTGCTGTAAGTCCAGAGAGGTCAAGTCTGCCAGCGGGATGCCGCCGATCTGCGGCTTGATGTGGTTTTTCAGAAAGCCTTGTGAGGTTTTGAAGGTGGACGGTCTGAGTTTTACTCTGGCATAGTTTTCCATCCAGACCTCCAGCCAACTTCCCACGGTGTAGTTCTTGGCCCGTCCGTAGTCGATTCCCACATTTTCCTCAATGGCTTTTTTCAGTTTTTCTTTTACTTCCGCTTGCGTCTTGCCGAGGACGTTTTTGATGATGGCCTTTCCGGTTTCCGGATCGTGACCGACTGTGTAGCGACCCTCCCATCGGCCGTCTTTCCGCTTGCGGATGTTCCCTTCCCCGTTTGCTCGTCGCTTTGGCATGGTATCAGCCCCTTTCGACAACGAACAATACCGTAACCAAGGGAACAAAGCTACTGAAAAGCGAAACTGTTATCAGAAAGTTATCATTTGTCTGCGGTGACTTCCGCCCCTAATCTTTGCCTATTGCGACGCAATTTCTGCGCTGCCGGGAACGTTCTTCTTTGGTTACAGCGGTGCGATTTTCGAACGGTCAAGAAGCCCTTTCCATTGACTACAGCGGCGCAAAATATACCCGTTTTCCTCCGAAAATCGCCGCTATGCAGAAGTCACTTTTTTGAGTGGTTGAAAGCAGCAAATTTCTCAACCGCCTGCGGAACAGTCACCTTGAAAAGTCCGCTGTTATGGGTACTAAGGGGGTATCTTGTTCGCCCTTGACTGCGGTTTTTCTGTTTAATCGTGCAAAACGACTGCGGTCTTGAAATCGCTGAAAGCCCCGCACTGCGGGGCTTTGTGGGCGGGCCGCACGCATAAGCGACTGCGGCCCTTTATCTTGTGCTAAAATCGAACGGCCTTCACCGTCTAAAAATCCGGCTTAAAAAGTTCAGTTTTTCACTCAAAATCGTTCCCGCGTATATCTTCAAAAAGTTACCGTCACAATGCTGGCCTAAACCGCTTTTCATCGCGTTTTTCAACTTCTCGCACAAACGGCCCACGTTCGCTTTCACGAGCGAAAGTGGGTACACGCTCGGCTTTCGGAAAAGGATCGCACACAAGGGCTTACACGGCGAAACACGGGCCTTCCGGACGGGGGCGCTATCATTACCCTCGACACGAGCTGCACGTTCACGAACATCCCCGGGCCGGGTGTCAGAACGGCAAACTTTGCCGCTTTTGAGCCTTGGCCGGAGGTGCTCTCGAAGAACGCAGAGAGCCTGCGGGACAGCGATGCGCTTATGCGCGTCGCTGTCCCGCAGGCGTCGCGGCCCCGCTGGGCTGCGCTGCTCTGTTTGCAATTTGGTGATGTTGCTGTTTTTTCACTCTGCGCGCAGGGCTTTCCACACATGCAAAAGAGGGTGTGGTATCACTACCCTCGGCGTGCTCCGCGTGTTGTCGAAACGCTGGGCGGCCGCTTGTCAAAACAGTTCATTTGCCGTTTTCTGAGGTTGGGTAGCCTTCATTGATTCCAGCGGCGCAAAATGTGCTTGACAGGTGAGTCTACTTATGATAGACTTCAAGCATCAGAAATCTATCATAAGTAGACCGACAAAGGAGGAGGCACACATGGACGGTTACAAACTGGGCGTTGTTGAGACGCGTTTTGCAGAACTCATCTGGCAGCACGAGCCGCTGACCTCCGGCGAGCTGGTGAAACTATGCGAACAGGAACTGCAATGGAAAAAATCTACGACCTACACGGTTTTGAAAAAGCTCTGCGAACACGGTATTTTTCAGAATGAAAACGGCACGGTAACTTCCCTTCTCTCACAGGAGGGCTATAACGCCGTACAGAGTGAGAAATTTGTGGAAGACACCTTCGACGGTTCCCTTCCCGCGTTTCTTGCCGCCTTTACCACACGGAAATCTCTTTCGGAGAAGGACATTGCGGAAATTCAGCGCATGATCGACCGCTGCGGAAAGGAGTGAGCCAATGGCCGCCGTCTTTTTGAAGCTCTTGAATCTAAGCATTTCCGCAAGCTGGCTGGTGCTGGCCGTGCTGGTACTGCGCCTGATATCAAAGCGTTCGCCCAAGTGGGTGAATGTCCTGCTTTGGGGTATTGTCGCGCTGCGGCTGGTTCTGCCATTCTCCATAGAGAGCGCGTTGAGCCTGATCCCCAGTGCCGAAACGGTCAGCCCCGCGGTCGTGCAGTTTGCCCCCGCGCCGACCATCACCAGCGGCGTGAGCGTTATCGACAATGCTGTGAATCCCTCGCTCAGCGAGCATTTTTCCGCCGTGCCAACAGCCAGCGTCAACCCGCTCTATGCCTGGACGGAGATCGCAGGCTGGGTGTGGCTCATCGGCCTTGAAGCCATGCTGCTCTATGCGCTCGTGAGTTATCTTCGGCTGCGCCGGCGCGTGAGTGTATCGCTCTGTGTGCGGGAAAATATCTACCTTTGTGATGCCATTTCCTCGCCGTTTATTCTCGGCGTTGTAAAACCACGCATCTATCTGCCCTCCGGTCTGGACGAGGTACAGCGGCAGAATGTACTCTCGCATGAGAGGGCGCATCTTGCGCGGCGTGACCACTGGTGGAAGCCGCTGGGCTTCGCGCTGCTGGCGGTCTACTGGTTCAACCCCGCGCTGTGGCTCGCCTATACGCTGCTCTGCCGCGACATTGAGCTGGCCTGCGATGAGCGGGTGATCCGCACGATGGACGAGAGCGCCGTCAAGACCTATTCCACGGTGCTGCTTGCGTGCAGTATGCCGCGCAAGGCGGTCATCACCTGCCCGCTGGCGTTCGGTGAAATTGGCGTCAAAGAACGTGTTCGGAATGCGCTTCACTACAAAAAGCCCGCGTTCTGGGTGGTCGCGGCGTCGGTCGCCGTGTGCGTCGTTGTAGCGGTGTGCTTTTTGACAAATCCGCCTACGGATACCGACGCCGCCGGACTGGTCGGTTTCCGCCGGGAACAGGTCACTTATGCCGATGTAACGGACGCAAGCAGTGCGCAGCCATCCAACGTCCAGTTGACGACAGAGGAAACAGACGCCGTCTACGCTCTGCTGGATGCCCTGCAATACAAACGCCTTGGTGCTGCGTCAGCAATGCAGGACTGCTATGCAAGGCTCTATTTTATCAGCGCTGCGGGCGAACGCTGCGAGGTCATGCTCGCTGAACGTGAAATGCTGGTCAACCCCATCACAGGCGGCAAGACAGCGCGGCTGTATGAACTGCGCTCCGGGAGTGCAGAACTGAGAGACTATCTGCTTGGATGCATTGGCACAAGCGATGCGGCAGAGGAGGAAATGAAAACCCTCACCGACCCCAAGCTGGGACGACGGCTCACCGTTCCGGTGAAGTGGGACGAGCTTGCGGTGCTTGCCGTGGGAGGAAAGGGAATCATGCCGCCCGACGGCGATCCCAACGCGGAGGATTACATTCCGCTCTTCCGCCTCTACGAAAAGCGAGCCTATGAATCGGCCCCGCAGGATGAACAGGGATATGTTTGGAACCTGTGCGCCATGCGGACAGACCGCTTTGAGAGGACCTATGGCGCAGACGCCGTGTTTTCAGAAATTCTCGGTATCGCGGACTATGTGATCGGGTCGGACGATGAGTATGTTTATCTGCTGACACTACCCTCGGATGTCCGCTGGCTGGAAAACGATCCTGTCAGCTATCGCCAATACAAGGCACTGCAAAGCGACTCACAAGGCGTACTCACGCGATTTTTGAAGGACAACGGAATCCACATAAATGAAGTGTGCCCTGCCTCCTCCGTGTTTTCGCCCCCTGCGCGTGGCGATGCGGCGAGCACGACCGGCTACGCTGCCTACGACGCGCTGCTCGCCGAGATCAGCGACCTGCGGCGCTCCGGTGCAAGCGAGGCGCAGACCGACTTCAGCCACGATCTTCTGTCCGTGAACGACTACTACCAGACGCCCGGCTGGCTGCTGCGCGATCTTGACGGTGATGGGATCCCTGAGCTGCTGCTCGGCGCGGACTGGGGCGACGGCCACAGCGTGATCTTCAATATTTACCGGCTCGACGGCGCAAAGGCCGTCCGCGTGGTGGACGGCTGGAGCCGCAGCCGCTGGTACCTCTGCACCGACGGCAGTCTCGCCCGCGAGGGCAGCGACGGTGCGAGCGAGGGGACCTACTCTTACTACCGCTATGAAAACGGCGCGCTGCGGCATTTGGAAACTGTGATTTCTTTAGACGGCTGGCTCTACTCCGATACGACCGACCACTATGTTGGCGGCAAGGGCTTCCGCCCTGTCAGCGAGGACGAGGCGAACGCGGTGCGGGAAAAATATACCCACGAAACGCTGTCTTTTACGCCATTTGTGGTATGAGGATAGATAGTGTGGACTGTGGCGCAAGGTTGCAGCTCGCCAGTCCTCTACGGATGTTACTGCCTCTGACCCACTTTTGACCCAGAACGCGAAAAAAGCGGGCAGGGCTGGACGGAAACAATGGAAAATCCGCCGAGCGAACGGTGGTAAAAAGCACAAATCGGAGCCGAAATGACTCCGATTTGTGCGTGAGACAACCTACGGACCAGAAGGCCGGGGGTTCGAATCCCTCACGGCGTACCAAAAAGCCACACCAATTTGGATATTTTAAGCGCAACGCTTAGAATACCAAAGGGTTGCCGCCTTTTTTTATTTCAAATTTTGCACTCAGGAAAAAAGATATTTTCGCGTTATTTTGGTAACTGGGGAGATTCGAACTCCCCCTTTTGCGATTTCAAGGGCAGAATTCAAAGAAGCGCCCTTTTTGCGGGCGCAGAATAGAGCGTTATTTCCTCAAAATTTCATACGATCTTTCAGGCGCCTGTTTGTTGGTTTCGTCGAAGCCATCAAATAGGCGCCCTTTTTCATTTCACAACTTAATCCGTCAACCGGCCGGAGCATTTTTAGGATGCTCCGGCTTATTTTTTTGCTTACGAGGAGGACTTCACAATGAACGATCAGAGCGGAACCGCGCAGCTCCGTTTCCTTGAAGAAACCGCCATTCGGCTGCGGCAGAACGGTTTCACGGTGGAACCGATCGAAGATCACCACCTGCCCGTCCGCTGGGAAAAAGGGCGCCTCTGCCGCGTTTCCGGCAAGGGCAGCGTGCTGTACCGGCAGGAGTGTGTCGACAGCGTCCGGGCGCAGGATGCGCTGCAAACCGTGATCGACACCGCCAAAATGACTACGGAATACATGGCGATTCTGGAAACCGCCACGCTTCTCAAAGCCGGCGGTCTCACCGGCGACTACCGCGTCCTTGCGGACTTCAGCAGCGCGGTGCTGGCGGGCCACCCCACCGAACGCGGCGTCCAATTCGTGACTTGGGAGTGGGACTTCGACCGCAAAGGCGTCCATCACGGACATTATTTCCAGGATGACTATGAAGCCGCCAAGCGCGACTTCACCGTGCGCAGCGGACTTGTTCCAAAAGACGCCCTTTTTGAGCCGGAGCAGCTTGCGGAGATCTACCGCGCGCTAAGGCTTGTCCGTGAACAGGATGAAAGCCTTTCGTTTGGACGGGATCAGGAACTGGCGGAGCTGATGGAGCAGGTCGGCAAATCACTGCCGGAAGCCGCTCTGCGGCAGCGGGACGCACCGGAACAGATTGGCATGACAATGAAATAAGCACGTGCACAGGCCGGACAGAAATGTCCGGCATTTTTTATTTTAGGAGGAAAAGATGATGGAAATTTACGGCACGATTCAATTCAGACTCATTCTCCCGCATATCCCCGGCTTCCAGCAGGAGCCGCTGCCTGAGCCTGTTTGCAGCCGCTCCCCGGAGTGCAAGGACTGCCCTTACCCCCGCCACGGTTTTCTCTGCTGGGGCGCGGACGGAACCTGCCTGCGGAGCCGAATGAACGAGATCAACGAGAAAAAGGAGGACAATGATCATGATGAGCGCAGTTTTGAGTAATCCCAACCACCCGGAATACGGTGTGGCGACCATCCCGTTCCCCATTCCGCATGACCAGTACACATACTGCATGGAGCTGCTGAAGGCGTTGGAGATCGGCGATGCGGTCAAGGCCGACTGCAAGGTGGTGGCGGTTGATAGTTTTTTCTCTGTGCTCAAGCGCACGGAAATGCTCACGGTCAATGTGGAGGAGCTGAACTACCTTGCCAAGCGACTGGATAGCTTCGACACCGGCGAGGCCGCGCAGTTTCAGGCGATGGCCCACAAGCTGGAGCTTGAAGGATCTCATCAACCTGACCTTCTGCTGCCAGCAAGCCACGGTCATCACTGACTTTTCCGACCTCGCCGCCATCGGCCGCGACCATTACATGAACCTGCACGGCGGCAGCGCAAGTGTGGATG
>ENA-OZHU01000399-OZHU01000399.1-human-gut-metagenome-genome-assembly--contig:-NODE-399-length-28711-cov-11.955018_pt1 | contig 28711 bp, 25 predicted proteins | sample MGYA00244054_ERZ653700 | MGnify/ENA primary metagenome ERZ653700 (study PRJEB26926, sample SAMN06165279) | human gut metagenome | biome: ENVO:00009003; feature: ENVO:2100002; material: ENVO:00002003...
TACACCTATTAAGTCGTCGGCAGCGTCAGATGTGTATAAGTGACAGAATCAGCAGAGGACAAAGCCGCCCCTGCAGGGCCCCCTGTGACCCAGTTCCAGACCGGGGAACTGAAGATCGGCGATTACACCTTCAAGGCGCAGTACATCCCCTTTGACGTCCGCCGCGAGGTATGCGGTGCCTATCATCTGATCAAAGCGGACAGCTACCGGGGCAATTACTTCTTCAGCTTCTACAACGAGGACGATGAAGAGCAGTCTGCCAAGATCTTCGAGTATGCCATCAAGGACGACCGACTGACCCCGGTGGCAGAGTACAACATTGACGGCAGCGACGCCCTCAGCATCGACCGCAATGGCATCCTGTATGTCCTGGAAACCTTTGATGTCTACTGCTACGATCTGAACAGCAGCGACCCGGAGGAGCCCGGCGACGCACTGGACTACTGGGGCCGCTGCTATTCCTCCAAGGACCGGGATCTGACCGTGCTCTACCGGACCAACTCCGCGCCGGTGCTGGTGCAGGACGGCGAGTACACCGAGCTGACGCTGGAGGGTGATAACGAGATCGGCCCCTTCTACAGCATATCCTCCCTGAACCTCAGCGGGGACGAGCTGCTGACGGTGGGCGAGCTGGAATCCAACGGCGATGATTACTTTGCTGCCTTTGATCTGGACGGCAATGAGCTTGCCCGCAGCTCGCAGCCGGTGGGCAGCTTTAACGCCGTGATGATGAAGCGCCCCAACGGCTATCTGCTGGACACGGGCTATATGTGGGAGCTGTACGCGCCGGACGGCACTTTTTTGGAAAAGTCCTTTCCCGTGGGCGAGCGCGAGACCCTGTGCCAGCTGTGCGGCGACTTCTGCATCTTTGATGTTTTCCTGCCGCTGGAAGAAAACGCTTTCCTTGCAGTGGGCCACCACGGCAAAGCCACCGAGCCGGACGAACCGGTGGTGTTCCGCATCACCACGGATTTCTGAGCCGACCGCTTTGGCGGGAAGACTGACGCAAAAACAGCGGGGCCGGGGAAAAGCCCCCGGCCCCCTTTGAAACAACAGGAGGAAACGCTATGGCAGGAATGCTGGAATACAAGTGCCCCTGCTGCGATGGCGCCATTCAGTTTGACAGCGCCACCCAGAAGATGAAATGCCCCTACTGCGACACCGAGTTCGACGTGGATACCCTCAAGGGCTATGACGAGGAGCTGAAGGACGAAAAGCCCAGCGAGATGGAGTGGACCACCCCCGGCGGCAGCTGGGCAGAAGGGGAGACCGCCGGTCTGCATACTTACAGCTGCAAGAGCTGCGGCGGCGAGATCGTGGGCGACGACACCATGGCCGCCTCGGCCTGCCCCTTCTGCGGCAATCCCATCGTCCTCACCGGACAGTTTGCCGGGGCCCTGCGGCCCGACCTCATCATCCCCTTCAAGCTGGACAAAAAGGCCGCCAAGGCCAAATTGCAGGAGCACCTCAAGGGCAAGACCCTGCTGCCCCGGGTGTTCCGCAGCCAGAACCACATCGACGAGATCAAGGGCGTGTATGTGCCCTTCTGGCTCTTTGACAGCGATGCCGACGCTCAGCTGCGGTTCACTGCTACCCGGACCCGCTGCTGGTCGGACAGCAAATACGACTATACTGAGACCAACTACTACTCCGTCCGGCGGGACGGCACCTTGGGTTTTGATGCCGTGCCGGTGGACGGCTCGTCCAAGATCGAGGACGACCTGATGGAATCCATCGAGCCCTTTGCCATGCAGGACGCCATCCCGTTCCAGACCGCCTATCTGGCGGGCTATGTGGCGGACAAATACGATGTGAGCGCCGAGGACAGCATCGAGCGGGCCAACAAGCGCATCCGCCGCTCCACTGAGGAGACGTTCCAGCAGACCGTTACCGGCTACGATTCGGTCAAGGTGGATAACAGCAGCATCCAGCTGCACGGCGGCAAGGCAAAGTACGCGCTGTTCCCGGTCTGGCTGCTGAGCACCAGCTGGCGGGGTGAAAACTACCTGTTTGCCATGAACGGTCAGACCGGCAAATTCGTGGGTGACCTGCCCGTGGACAAGGGCGCTGCCCGCAAGTGGATGCTGGGCCTTACGGCTGCCCTTTCCGCCGCGTCCTACGGCGTGATGTGGCTGCTGTGGCTGGCACGGATCCTGTAAAGGAGGGACGAACGATGAAAAAGACTTCCAAACGACTGCACTCCCTCTTTGCGGCGCTGGCAGCACTGATTCTTGCGGCGGCGCTGGCTGTTCCGGTCTTTGCGGTGGAGGGCGGCTTTGCCGACCTGTACTACCGCATGAACGACAGCGCAGAAGTTCTGACCGAGGACGAGGATAATGAACTGGAGGCTTCGCTGGAGGAGCTGAGCGTCCGCCAGAGCTTTGATGTGGTCATTGCCACCATCGAGTCGCTGGAAAGCGTGGACTACGACAGCATGGAGGCCTATGCCGACGACCTGTATGACTTCTGCCAGTTCGGCTACGGCTCCGATATGGACGGCGTGCTTCTGCTGGTGAGCGTGGGCGACCGCAAATGGCACATCTCCACCTGCGGCTACGGCATCACCGCCTTTACGGATGCCGGCATCCAGTACCTTGGCGAGCAGATGACCCCCTTCATGGCCGATGGAGACTACGCCGGTGCCTTCCGCACCTTTGTCCAATGGTCGGATACTTACATCGACGCTGCCCGGGCGGGCCACCCCTACGATGTGAATAACCTGCCCCGGGAGCCGCTGTCTCTCATGTACCTGTTCCTTGCGCTGGGCATCGGCCTTGTGCTGGCATGGGTCGTCGTCCATGTGATGAAAAGCCAGCTGCGCAGCGTGGCGTTCCAGGAGAATGCCGCCAGCTATGTGCGGGAGGGCAGCATGAATCTGACCAACAGCCGGGAGCTGTTCCTGTACCGGGACGTGCACCGCACCGAGCGGCCGAAGGAGTCCAGCTCCAGCGATTCCGGCGGCAGCTCCACCCACACCTCTTCCAGCGGCACCACCCACGGCGGTGGAGGCGGCTCGTTCTGAAAGGAGTATGTTTATGAACCCTTATCTTTCGGAAAAAGCCCGCGGCGAGATTTCCCGTGTCCTCAAATGGCTGCGGAACGCAGGGCTTGCCTTCTGCGTGTTCTGCTCTGTCGGCGGGCTGTATACCCTCTGCCTGGACCTGCAGGCTAAGGACACCTCCCACGTTGTCGGGTATGTGTTCTGGATCGTGGTGGGCGCAGTGCCCCTTGTTCTGTTCGCACGCAACGAAAAACGCCGCTACCATGCAAGAACCATCGCCCGCAGGGTGGAGAGCTATTCCGGGCCGGAGGTGCCCCTGCGGTGGCTGTGCAACAGCGTTGGCATGGACACAAAGGACCTTGCATGGTATTTTGAAAACGGTTATTTTGTAAACCTCAGTCTGGATCTGAACCAGAAGATCGTCCGCAGGCGGACCGTGCCCCGCCATGACCCGAACCGGAGCTGAACCCTTTACAGCTGAAACAGAAAGGAGTATTTTCATGGGACTTTTTGATAAGATGAAGCAGGCCGCCGCAAATGTTTCCGGCAACCAGACCGTCACCTTTACCTTTCAGGCTCTGCCGGAAAGCCTTGCCCAGATGCAGGCACTGCCGGAGGCCAGTCTGGACACCCCCTTTAAGACCGCAGCCCTCACCGTCTGCGCGCTGTGCGCCTACGGTGCCGATAAAAACATCGGGCTGGAGATGCTCAACTGGCTGCGGGGCCCCCGCCCCATGAACGGGCAGGAGATTTCCTTCCTGAACGACCGCTTCCGGGACGGCAAGAGCTATATCCCGTTCTCCTACTTTGTGGGTGCGTCGCCGGAAAACGGCTATACCCCCCGCCAGCCCTTCACCCTGCTGGTGGGCAGCAACCACACCTCCAACACCGAGGAGGGCTATTGCAAGCTGTTCATCCCCTGCGGCGGCGCCGACAGCCCCCGCCCCATCAAGCTGCGCCGCAAGGGCGACGGGCAGTGGTTTTTGTGGGAGCAGTACCTGATGACCGGCATCCGCATCCCGGCGTCTGCCGACCCGTGGGCATAAAACAAAGGGGCTGACATGAAAGCCATGAAAACTTTTGCAGCACTGCTTGCACTGGCTTTCAGTCTGGCAGGGTGCGGTGCGGTGGACGGCGACCCCGTCCGCCCCGCCCCCGGTAGCGCCGGGCAGGGCAGCAGCACAGCGGCTTCCGGTGCCGATTCCGCTGAGCCGGAGCAGCTTGCCGCGCTGCGGCAGCTGGCCGGGGAAAACGGAGACCTTGCCGGGGTGCTCTATCTGGGCAGCGTCCCGGAGCGCACCACCGATGTGCACGCCGTACTGGACAGCTTACCGGAACAGCCGTGGCAGTTTGTTGCGGACATCCCGGCAGACCGCTGGGTCACAGCGCCGGGCGGCGGGCGCGAGCTGTACTGCATCTTTGCCGTGCGCAGGGAGGATACACTTTTTGTCTATGAAAAACAGGACCCCGCGTATCCCGCGCAGCTGGGGAAAGAACTTTACGGCAGGCAGGGTGGCCAGCCCATTCTGCTGCTGTGCAACGGCAGCAGGGAGGACACCGACACCATGGTAACGGTCTATTGCAGCACCGGACGCCCGCTGGACTGGAACCCGCAGCTTTCCGCCGAGACCGGCCGCCCTGTGCCGGTGGAGGGCGTAGACGATTTTTCCCAACACCCAACGCCCGGCGCTGCCCCCTGAGGTGCGCCCCGGCAGGGCATGAGAAAGGAGAACTTATGAAAAACCTGAAACTTTTGGCAGCCCTGCTGGCGCTGACCATCGGCCTTGCAGGCTGCGGCGGGTCGTCCAAGGGCGGCAGCCCGGCCAGTTCTGCATCCAAAAATAAGCTGGACGGTGACAATATGACCGCATCCAGCACCCAAGAGCAGGAATACGAAGAGCCGGAGGACGTGACCTACATGCGCCTTCTGGCAGGGGAGGACGAATACCGCGCCTGCGTGCTGTATCTGGGCGGCTCCTACGAGATCACCACCGATGTGCAGCAGGTGCTGGACAGCCAGACCGACCTGCGGGAGCTGTGGGGCTTCGTCTACGACATCCCGCAGGATCACTGGGTCGTGGCACCGGATGGCGGGTGCGACCTGTACTGCATCTTCCCGCAGGAGGCGCAGGCTACCCTGTTCGTCTACGAGACGAGCCTGACAGACGATGCCGAAAAACCGCTCCAGCGCGGTAAACAGCTCTATTACAGTGAGGACGGTCAGCCCATCCTGCTGCTGTGCAACATCAGCGATATCGCCCCCAACACCGAGGTGGAGCTGTACCCCAGCACCGGCGAAGAGCTGGTATTCAGCCCCTTCCTTTCCGGCGAGAACGGCCATGTGGTGCAGGCAGACGGCGTGTGCGACTTTACCATCTACCCGGAAGGGGACGACTGGGAGACCGACACCAGCCCGTGGTCGCTGGAGGGCAACTGGCTGGAGATCTACCGCGACACCGACGAGGGCGTTTTTGACACTGACCCCGCAGACGCCGACCGGATGTGCTTTTTGCCCACCGACGCCGACACCGAAGGCAGCCAGCTGCCCTTCACCGCCAGCTACATCACCCCCTACCCGGAGCTGAATGTGGAGGAAGCCGACCTGTTCTATCAGGAGGGCACCCCGGAGGTGCCCTTCCAGACCAATCAGGAGTGGTACGCTACCTTTACCGGGGAGGACGGCTCCCGCTACGCCGTCACGCTGGAGGACGAGGACACCCTTGCCCTGAAGTTCTATCTGGACGGCGAAGAGAGCTACATGAGCCTTGTCAATACTGTCTACTTTGCGCGGCAGGAGGCCATGGGCTGACCGCTGCCGACCCACACCGGGAGGAATGCACCATGAAACACACCAAAAAGATCACCATCCTCCACTCCAACGACCTGCACGGAGACTTTCTGGCAGAGCAGGTGGACGAAAAACTGGTGGGCGGCGTTTCCATGCTGTCCGGCTACATCGAAAAGGTGAGGGCAGAGGAGCCCAACACCCTCTACGCCATCGCGGGGGATATGTTCCGGGGCTCGGTCATCGATTCGGAGTACAAGGGCCTTTCCACCATCGAGATCATGAACGCCCTGGCCCCGGACATCGTCACCATCGGCAACCACGAGGTGGATTACGGCATCGCCCACCTGCTGTTCATCGAAAAATGCGCCCGGTTCCCCATCATCAACGCAAACCTCTACATCAAAAACACCCCCACCCGGTTGTTCACCCCCTACAAGATCCTGCGGGTGGACGGGATGAACATCCTCTTCATCGGCATCATCACGCAGGATGTCATCAACCAGACCAAATCCGAATCGCTGGTGGGCTCCTTTGTGGACACCGCCGCCGCTGCCGCCGAGGTGGGCAAGATCTGCAACGCCCACAACAGCATCGACATTGATTTCACCGTGCTGCTGACCCACATCGGCTTTGAGGAGGACCGCCATCTGGCGCGCCAGCTGGACCCGGCGTGGGGAGTGGATCTGATCATCGGCGGGCACAGCCACACCCTGCCGGAGCACGCGGTGGAGGAAAACGGCGTGGTCATTGCGCAGGCGGGCACCGGCACCGACCAGATCGGGCGCTTTGACATCATCGTGGACACGGACAACAACTGCATCGATTCCTACACATGGCGCACCGTGCCCATCTGCGCCGAGACCTGCCCCCGCAACCCTGCCATGGAGCAGGTGCTGCACCGCTTCACCAGTCAGGTGGACGAAAAGTACAGCCACATCGTAGGGCGCTTCCGCCGGGAGCTTACCCACCCCCAGCGCACGCAGGAGACCGAGCTTGGCAACCTGTTTGCCGATATCTTTACCCGCAGCCTTGGGGTGGATGTGATGCTGATCGGCTCCGGCAGCATCCGGGCCGAAAAGCTGGGCCCCATCGTTACCTACGGCGACCTTATCGAGGGCTTCCCCTACGATGACGGCGTATTCATGTTCAAGGTGACCGGCCAGCAGCTGCGTCAGATGCTCCATTACATGCTGCGGGAGGAAGCCTACACCGGCCATACGGAGTTCTACCAGCTGCCCTCCACCCTGCGCCTGCGGTACGACCGCCGCAAGGGCGATTTTGATTACTTTACCTACTGCGGCAGAGAGGTGGGCAAGGAGATCGGCGATGACGCCCTGTTCACCGTGGGCATGCAGAACTACCACTTTAAAAACATCGAAAGCTTTTTCAACATCTCCTACGACACCCTTTGCAAGCTCCAGAAGCCCCGTAGCGTGGCAACCTCCTGTCAGGATATCCTGATGGAGTATTTCCGGGAGCACGAGATGCTGGACGCGGTGGTGGACGGCAGAATGACCATTCTACCCCCCACGGCAAGGGAAGGAGACTGACCCATGGGCACAGAAAGGAGGAGACGACCCATGCGCACTTTCTCGCTGGTGCTGCTGGGGCTGGCGGTGGGGGCGGCACTGCTCAGCCGCAGCCCCAGCCGCCCCGCCCCAACGCCCCCGGAGCCTGCGGCTGCTACCCCGACGCTGGCTGACCTTGAAACGTTGGAGTTCTGGGAGCGGGGCAGCTATATCCGGCCCATCTCCCGCACCTGCCTCACCCGCACCCCCGAGGGCACCCGGGTGGAACTGGAACTGTACCACGAAGAAGTGTATCAGGAGCAGGCCGGGCCGGAACTTCTGGAACAGGCCAAGGCCATTCTGGAAGAGTACGGCGTGGGCGGCTGGGCAGGCTTCTCCGGCCACGACCCCAACGTGCTGGACGGCAAAAGCTTCCGGCTGGAAGCCACTCTTGCCGACGGCACCCGCATCGAAGCCCACGGGGAAAACAAGTTTCCCCCAAACTACCGGGACGTGATGAGCGCTCTGGACGACCTCACCGCCGCCGCCCAGAAAAACGCCCTGCAGCAATACACCCCATAACAGAAAGGAGCACCCCATGAAACAGCGATTCTCAAAACGAACGCGCCTTGTCAGTGCCCTTTTGACGCTGGCTATGGTGTTCACCTTTTTGCCCTTCAGCGCCTTTGCGGCGAACACAGAAATTGATTTTAATTCGCCGGATTTTCAGCTTGATTTCCCGGATGCGGAATTTCAGCGCTTTCTCAAAGAAAGATGTGACACAAACCACAATGGCAAGCTCGATGCGCAGGAACTCAGCATCACAGAGATGACGATTACTGACGATTACAAAATCAAAAATCTTGAGGGAATTCGTTTCTTTGAAGATCTCGAAAAGCTGGATTGCCACGGTATCGGCTTGACAACACTTAATGTTGGCAAAAATTTCAAACTGAGGGAGCTGGATTGTTCCTATAATCAGCTGAAAGATTATCTTTATATTCTTTCAAGTGGACTGAAAATATTGAATTGCTCCCATAATAACCTGACCTCCATGGATCTGGGCATTCTCTCTGGGTTGAAACTTGAGGAGGTAGATTGCTCCTATAACAAAATATGGCGAATCGTAATGCGGAGCGAAGAGGAACTGATCAAATTTGATTGTTCCAACAACGAACTGACGGCGCTGGATGTTAGCCGTTGCTACCAGCTAAAACAGTTGAATTGCTCGGTAAATCAACTGGTAGAGCTGGATGTCAAAAACCAGACTAACCTGACACTGCTGGATTGTCACCATAATGAATTGATAGAACTGAACGTAAGCCGGAATCAGAATCTGGCATCGCTGACGTGTGATGGAAATCAGCTGACAACGCTGGACTTGAGCAAGAATAACAGCTTGAGCCATCTGAGCTGTGCGGAAAACCGGCTTGCTTGTGTGGACTTTTCCCATATGGTCGGAAGCACTATAAATGCTGATGGCAACAGGCGTCCCATTGCAGTTCGTACAGACGGAAAGTTTGACTTGGCCACACTGCCCGGTTTTGACGTGAGCAAAGCCACCAACTGGACCGGCGGCTCTGTTTCCGACACAACTCTAAGCGTGAATGCGGGCGCAAACGAGGTGAGCTACCAATACAATTGCGGCAATGGAGTAAAGCCCACATTCATCTTTGAAACCAGTCTGCCCATCAATAAGAATAATTTCCCCGACGATAGCTTTAGAAATTACATCAAAACCTACAAAGCAGGTGGCAGAGATGTCCTCACGGTGGAAGAACAAAGAAAAGTCGAAAGTATCGAAGTCAAAGGATGGAACATCAGCAACTTAAAAGGCATTGAGGCGTTCCCCAACCTGAAAGAGTTGAATTGCGAAAACAATTCTATCCAGAAATTAGACCTGAGACAGAATCCAGAGTTGGAAAAATTGATATGCAATAAGAATCAACTGACCCAGCTAGACCTGAGCAAGAATCCGAATATCTACTTTCTGAATTGCTCTTGGAACCAGTTGGAACAACTGGATGTATCGCATCTGAAAGATTTGGTGACGCTCGATTGCTCGCACAACGATCTGGAGCAACTGGATGTCAAAAATAGTAAATCTCTGGTAGCACTCAACTGTTCTGCAAATCAGTTGACAGAGCTGGACGTAGATGTGACTCATAAACCCAATCTGGAAAGGGTAGAATGCCAAAACAACCAGCTGACATCGCTGATTCTGGGCCAAAATAAACTGCTGAAGAAACTGAATTGTGCCCATAACCAGTTGACCCAGCTGAATTTGAACAATATGATTTCCTTAAAGGATCTGAACTGTTTCAACAACCAGCTGACCGTGCTGGATGTCAGCGATAGTCCAAAATTGACTACATTGTGGCTTGGGGATAACCATCTCACCAGCCTGAATCTGGACAACAACCCGAAGCTCGATTTCTCTCTTACGGATATTTACAGCGGTGATAATGTTTACACCGTTACCCTGAACCCTGACCGTACGTTTGACCTGAGCACTCTGCCCGGGAACTTTGATAAAAGCCGGGTTACAGGATGGGAGCATGGCAAAGCCAATGGGAACATTCTGACAGTCGATGAAGGCACAAACGTAGTGTACTACGGTTATCAGTGCAGAAGTAACATGTTGGACGTAAGTTTCACACTGGATGTGACTGGCACCGGCGGCACGGTTCCCCCGGTAACGCCTCCCTCCGGCGGCGATAACCCGGGCGGCGGTTCTACCCCGGGTGGTTCTACCCCGGGCGGCTCTACCGGCGGCGGTGACGGCGGCGGTGCGGTCGTCATCGTGGCGGCGGCAGGCGCAGTGGCGGCTGGCGTTGTAGGCTACGGCGTGTACAACTATGTTTCCGGCCGCAAGCTGCAAGCCCTGCTGCCGGAAGGCGTGGCTGCACCCGAGAACCGCGCCCAGACCGCGCTGCTGCTGTGGAACACCGCAGGCCGTCCCGAGCCTGCCGAGGCCCCGGCTTTTGCAGACGTGGCAGACCCGGATACCGCTAAGGCAGCCCAGTGGTGCGTGGAGCAGGGGCTGATGAAGCGCCGCCTGAACGGCAAATTTGCCCCGGGCAGCAGCATCCCGGCCTATCAGGTGCTGAATGCCTACCGTAAGCTGGCAGGATAAAACCTCTCAGTCTCGCTTCGCCCGACAGCTCCCCTGACCGGGGAGCCAAGAACGCGGGCGTGTTCCGGCAAATGACATCAAAACGCAGCCGATGCCCTGACTTCCCCATCAGGAGAGGGGGCGCGGCATAAAAAATAAGCATCCGCAGTGCACTGCGCCTGAGCTGAAGCAGCCCGGCCATGCGCTGCGGATGCTTTTGTTGTGCGGCGGGGCACGCCGCCAAAAACAAAAAATCCGAACCCTTCTCTTTCGAGAAAAGGTTTGGATCTTCCTTGTCTGGTGCGAGTAGTGATGCAGAACTTTTGAAAACAATCGTAGTACAATTTATTTTTGAGGTCATTGGATAGCAACTTGCTTGTATCACATCCCGATGGGCAGCTGTATTGAAAAAACAGCTGCCCAAGACAAAAAGAAACGCCGTATCGCTTAATACGATACGGCGTTTTATGGACTCGAAGGGAGTCGAACCCTCGACCTTTCGGATGCGAACCGAACGCTCTCCCAACTGAGCTACGAGCCCATATTTAAGCCCCCAAAAACCGCTTGGGGGCGCGTGGTATATAACTCCAGATTGTTTAAGGACCGCATGGGCTCCCAGCTGAGCTATAGGCCCACAAAAAAGCACCCAATTTTGAATGGGGGCAAATGAGCTATAACACCAGATTGGGAATGCAACGCTTGCACTCCCAGCTGAGCTATAGGCCCATGATGATGATGACGCTGATAGTGTACCGCGTTTTGGGGCGTTTGTCAAGCAATTTCGGAGAGCGTGAGCAGGGGACTTATAAGCGGCCAAGCTGCCAGAAGGCCACAGCGCTGGCGGCGGCTACGTTGAGGGAATCTACCCCATGGGACATGGGGATCTTTACGGTGTAATCGCAGGCGGCGATGGTACTATTGGCCAGCCCATCGCCCTCGGTGCCCAGCACGATGGCAAGCTTTGGCTCGGCGGCAAGGGCGGCATCGTCGATGCTGACCGAGCGGTCGCTCAGTGCCATGGCAGCGGTCTTGAAGCCCAGCGCGTGGAGCTGGGCACTGCCGTTTTCCGGCCAGTCGGCAGGACAGGTGCCGATCTGCGCCCACGGCACCTGAAACACGGTGCCCATGCTTACCCGCACCGCGCGGCGGCACAGCGGGTCGCAGCAGGAGGGGGTAATGAGCACTGCGTCCATGTTCAGCGCGGCAGCGCTGCGGAAGATGGCACCCACGTTGGTGGAATCCACGATGCCCTCCAGCACAGCCACCCGGCGGGCATGGGCGCAAACCTGCTCCACCGTGCGGGGCGCAGGACGGCGGAAGGCGCACAGCACGCCCCGGGTCAGTGCAAAGCCGGTAAGCTGTGCCAGCAGCTCCCGGTCGGCAGTGTACACCGGCACATCGCCGCAGCGGGTCAAAATCTCCTGTGCCGGGCCGGTGATCTGCTTGCGCTCCATCAGTAGGGAAAGAGGCTGGTAACCGGCGTCCAGCGCCCGGGCGATCACCTTGGGGCTTTCGGCGATAAAGATGCCCTTTTCCGGCTCCAGCCGGTTGCGCAGCTGCGCCTGCGTGAGCCGGGCGTAGACGTCCAACTCCGGGGCGGTAAGGTCGGTGATCTCATGAATGACAGGCATGGAAAGGCTCCTTTGAAATGAAGTTTTTTCTATTGTAGCACAAGCCGGGCCGGAATGCAAAATCCCTGCTGCACACAGAGCACAGCAGGGATTTGAATGCGGAATAGTTTACTCAGAGCGCAGCGCTTTGACAGGGTTGCTCTTTGCGGCGCTGCGGGCGGGGATCACGCCGCCCAGCATGGTAAGCAGAGTGGCCAGAACGATCAGGATCAGCGCAGCCTGCGGCGGCAGCGAGGCTACCACGTTCATATCGCCCGCGATGTGGTGGATGAGCATATTGCCGGGGATGAGCAGCAGCAGGCAGAGCACCACGCCCATCACGCCGGAACACAGGCCGATGATAAAGGTCTCGGCGTTGAACACCTGCGAGACGTTGTGCTTGGAAGCGCCGATGGCGCGCAGAATGCCGATCTCCTTGCGGCGCTCCAGCACGCTGATATAGGTGATGACGCCGATCATGATGGAGGACACCACCAGCGAGATCGCCACAAAGGCCACCAGCACATTGCTGACCATGCCCACGATTTCGGTGACCGAGTTCATCAGGGTGCCCACCATATCGGTATAGTGGATCACCTTACCCTCTTCGCCCTGCTGCCGCATGGAGGCGTTGTAGGCGTCCAGCTCGTTCACCACCTGCGCCTTGGTATCAAAGCTGTTGGGGTAGATATAGATGGCATCGGGCTTTGCGTAGTCCACATAGCCGAGGTCGTCCAAAATCTTTTCGTAGCTGGAAGCGGAGGAGAGCAGGGTGCTTTTGATCATTTCGGTCAGGTCGGAGCCGGTCATGTTGATCTGAATGGCCTGCTGGAACACAGTGGGGTCGATCTTGAGTGCACTTTCCACCTGCGTGCTCAGCTGCGCAATATTGCTCTGGATGGCCTGCGCGATCTTCTGCTCCAGCTGCCCGGCCAGCTTCTGGATGGCGGGACCCATCTGCTCCTGCAAAGCGGCGGTGAGCTGGGTCTGCAGCGCCTCGCCCAGCTGGACGGAGTAGGTCTCCATTACGGTCTGCAGATTTTGCTGAAGGGTACCGGCAAACTGCTCCTCCAGCCCGGAGGTGTCCAGCAGGTCACCCATGGATTCGGCAAGCAGCGTCTGGAAGGCCTCGGTCTGCATATAGGAGGAAAAACCGATCTTATCCAGATTCAGCAGGCCGTTGCTGATGAGATAGCGCTTGTAGCCGTTCATGATCTTTTTCATCAGCGTCTGTAAGCCGTCCTGAGAGATATTCAGTTCTACGCCATCGAACAGCTCGCCCATGTCCATCTCCATGTCCGGCAGCGGCAGCCCGCTGAGGTCCAGCTTGAAGCTGGAAGGGTCGATGAGGGTGGCAAGATCGAAGGAATCGTCGGTCAGGTCGAATGCGCCGTCCAGATCAAAGTGCAGGGCGCTGGTGTCGAACTGGAAAGCGTCCTTGAGGGCGTCCGTGTCCACCGAGAACAGAGAGGCGATATCCAGCATGCTGTTGCCGGCAGCATCGAAGGGCTCGCCGGTCAGCACGTTGATGTCCGGGTCTGCCAGCTGCTGGCGCACGATCTCGCTGTTGGCCGCCTGATCAATGACGTAATAGGTCAGGTCGTGCAGGTAGTCCAGACCGCTGTGCAGGATAGTGGAGGTGGCGTCTGCCTTGGGCTGCACGATGCCGACAATGGTCAGCTCCTCGCTGTTGGCCACCAGCTGCTGCATGTAGGCTTCATCATTCAGCTTGCTCAGCCAGACCTTGTGCTCGGTGTCGTAGACATAGCAGTCGGCCTTGTTGACAAGCTTGAAGGTCATGCCTAGAAAATCATCATAGGTATAGGTGCCGTAGTCCGTGGGCAGATCGATCTTCTGGTTCTGCGCATACTGCTGTAAGATCTTGTCCAGCTCGGCCTGATCCCGCAGACCCATGGCGTACAGCGCATAGTCCGAAACGCTGCCGTCCGCGTTCAGGGTCAGCACCAGCTCGTTGTACTTTTCCGGCCAGCGGCCGGCCTTGACATCGTACTGATCCTCGTACAGGGCGGGGGTCTCGGCCATTTCGCAGAACACATAGGGGCTGGCCATGGAGGTCATAAGGCTGGTCACCGAGGTGTTCTCACTGGCGATATCGGAAAAGGTGGTGTCCGGGTTCAGCTTCTGCACGGTGCCGTCCGGGTTCTGGCGGTAGATCAGCGGATCAGGGGTGTAGGTGTATTCCACCGTGGCGTTGTCCCGGATGGTACAGGCGTCACTGTCCAGATATGCTTTCAGCGAGCGCAGATCGTTGCTGGCAGCGCCGATGTTCAGTTGAGACAGCAGCTGTCTCACCGTGACCATGCCCTCCGGCGCGGAGGAGGAGCCGGACGAGACGCTGGTGTAGGTGTCCGGGTCCATCATGCTGGCCAGATCTACGCCGGTGCTGCTGATCTGCAGCGGGTAGGCGGCCAGCGTGGATTTTTCCATGTTGCTGATATAGCGGCTCACACCGTTGGAAAGGGAAAGGATCAGCGCAATGCCGATGATACCGATGGAACCGGCAAAGGCGGTGAGCAGGGTGCGTGCCTTTTTGGTGAGCAGATTGTTGAAACTGAGGGAAAGGGAGGTGAGCAGGGACATGGAGGAGTGCCCCATGTTCCGGTGCACGGGGGCAACGGCAGCAGCCTCGTCCTCGGGTTCGTAGGGCATAGTGTCGGAGCGGATCACGCCGTCCTTCAGCTTTACGATGCGGGTGGCGTAGCGCTCGGCAAGCTCCGGGTTGTGGGTGACCATGACCACCAGACGGTCCCGCGCCACTTCCTTGAGCAGTTCCATCACCTGAATGCTGGTCTCGCTGTCCAGTGCGCCGGTGGGCTCATCGGCCAGAAGGATGTCGGGGTTGTTCACCAGTGCACGGGCAATGGCCACGCGCTGCATCTGCCCGCCGGACATCTCGCCGGGGTGCTTGTGCAGCTGGTTGCCCAGCCCCACCTGCTCCAGCGCAGCGGCGGCACGGCGGCGGCGCTCGGCCTTGGAAACGCCTGAGATGGTCAGTGCCAGCTCTACGTTGCCCAGCACGGTCTGGTGGGGGATCAGGTTATAGCTCTGGAACACAAAGCCGATGGTGTGGTTCCGGTAGGAGTCCCAGTCGCGGTCTGTGTATTTTTTTGTGGAGATGCCGTTAATGACCAGATCGCCGCTGTCGTAGCGATCCAGACCGCCGATGATGTTCAGCAGGGTGGTCTTGCCGGAGCCGCTGGGGCCAAGAATGGCCACGAATTCGTTGTCCCGCAGGTTCAGACTGACGTTGTTCAGTGCGTGCTGCACCAGCTCGCCGGTCTTGTATTCTTTGTTGATCTGTTTAAGTTTGAGCATAGATGTGCCTTTCCGGTACTGCGCCGCCGGGCGCTGCTGCCTGGGATTTAAAAGTAGGAAACATTTGCAGACAATATCTAATTTAGTTTAGCAAATAAAAATGAAGAAACCGTGAAATCACCTGCGGAACGGATGAAGCTGCGGCACTTTTGCGTCTGAGCAGCGGTTTTGCCGGAAGGACGGGGCAAAAAAAGAAAAGCGGGAAAAGATACCGGTTGAATTTACAAGCTGAACGTGATATTCTAAAGCTGACAGACAGGCTGCGCCGGAAAAAACGGCGTTATATTACCTGAAAGGCTGTCGGAACAACACTTCTTTAGGATTGTAACGGTTTCTCCTGCTTTATACAATTATACAATAATAAAAGGATAAACAAGGCAGAAAAAATTTGGCCCTTGTAGTAAGGAGGAACTGAAATGGAACGTACATTTTCACCTATGATCCGGCAGTATTCTGCCATTGATGGTTTGCAGCAGGCGTATACGCTGGTGTATGCCATGGAGGTAGAGGGCACACAAGGCTGTCGGCTGACCCTGTGCCAGATCGGCAGCCGACAGCAGATCGTCAGTCAGCATGTTGCGGCAGCGCCGGAGTTCTGTTACCGGCTCCTGCGCTACTTGTGTGAAAATGGAGTTCAGCCGGAGCTCTGGCGGGATGCGGTCACAGACCTGACAGCTGCCCAGCTGGCAGGCGAGAAAGGCGGCGCATGGCGTGAACAGTGAGCGAACAGCCCAACTGCAAGTCGCCCTTGCAAGCTATGATCTGAAAGAACTGCGTGTCCAGAAGCGTTATTTGCAGGAGCAGGGAACCGCCATTGACTGCACCTGCTTTTGCAGCGGCGAAAAGCTGCTGGCACAGCTGCGGCAGGGTGTCCGTTATGATGCCGTGGTGCTTTGCAGCGAGCTGACGGATCTGCCTGCGGAGCAATTTGTCCGGCAGTTTTATCAGCTGAAGGAGCGGCCGATGCTTCTGATACAGAGCCATGGCCGCAGCAGCGGCACGGCGTTGCAAAAGCTCCGCGAGGGGTGCTACTGCGTAGAGGGCACCGAGCTGAAAAGGCTGCTGTGGCAGCTTTACCGGATGCCCGGGCGGCAGAACCGGCAGCTGGAGCAGCGGTGCAGCCAGCTGTATGCGGCGTGGGGCATTCCGCAGGGGGATGTCAACGCCGGATATCTATCCTGCGCGGTCGGCATCGCATGCAGCACCAGCCAGAAGCTGGCGATCCGCAAGGAGATCTTGCAGGCGGTGAGCGAGCAGTTTGATACATCGGTCGCTGCTGTGGAAAGCGGCATCCGCCGGATGGTGGATCAGCTGGAGGAAAAGCCGCCTCTTGCGTGGCTGGCGTTTAAGGCCGATACAAGGCTGGGCAGCGGCAAACCTACCACTGGCAAGCTGATCTACGCGGTCAGGGACGTTGTGTTGCGGCAAAAAGTGCCATCCACCCGCCTGTAAGGCTTGCACACGGCTTTGGAATACGGCGGCGTTCCTTTAGAAAAATGGCATCGCCCGGGGAGGCAGAGCAATGGAGCAGCAAAAGACAGAAACGCGGTCTATCACCGCAGAGCAGCGCAAGCGGGTCGAGGAGGTCTGCTTCCGTTCGCTGGCGCTGATCGGACGCAACTGTGAATATCTGGAGCAGCATTTTGACCGCACCGGTGCAGACGAGTCTACCCGGCAGGCGGTGGCAGATATCGACACCGCTGCCATACAGCTGGACCGCACCCTCACCGAGGCGATCACCCTGCTGGAGTTTCTGCGCGAGGACACAAAGCCGCAGCTGTACCCCATTGACCTGTGTGAGCTTTTGCAGCAGGTGGCGGCGCAGTCTGATATGATCCGGGCGCAGCTTGGGGTGGATATCCGGCTGGACTACGGCGGGTGTACTGCCTGCTGCGTAATGGCAGACCGCAGAGATGCGGAGCTGCTGTGCCTGCATCTGCTCTCCAATGCATTGCACGCCAGCCGGGAGGGCGGCAGCGTCTGCATTGCGCTGCGCCGCACCGAGAGCGGCTGGCAGCTGACCGTCACCGACGATGGCTGCGGTCTGCCCGGTGAGGATGTACAGGCAGCACTGGAAAACCGCCGCAGCTTTCTGGGCGGGGCGCAGCTGGGACTGCTGCTCTGCCGGGAGTGCTGCCGCCGGATGGACTGGAGCTTACAGCTGGAGCCTGCGCCCGAAAAAGGCACACAGGCTGTGGTGCGCATTCCGCTGTACACGGGCGAAAGCCGCCCTGACGGTACGGTGGAGCTGCGCACCAGTTCGGAGACCGAGCAGGAGCAGCGCAAGTATCATCTGCGTGCCATGCTGGTGCGGGAGATGCGCACCATGCCGGAGCGCGGCGACCCGGAAGACGAATTTTGATAAGGTGGCAAGGCCGCTGCACAGCGTTTTGTGCGGCGGCCTTGTTATTTTGCGCCCGGTGCTTTCCTGCAAGCGCAAAGCATGGTATACTGAATGCTGAAAACAAAAGCTTGGAGGAGCAACAATGACAAACAAGAAGCTGAACTACCCTGCAATTGCCAAGGAGATGGCCATCCTGACCGTGGCGGTCGCCATTATTGCAGCGGCGGTCTATTTTTTTCTGGTTCCCAGCCATACATCCGTCAGCAGTATTTCCGGCCTTGGCATCGTGCTTTCTAATTTTGTACCGCTGCCGCTTTCGGCTATTACTATGGTGCTGAATATCGTGCTGCTCATCATCGGGTTTTTCACCTGCGGCAGGGAGTTTGGCGCAAAAACCGTGTATACCAGCGTGATGCTGCCGGTGTTTCTGGGGCTTTTTGAGCGTTTGTTCCCGGATTTTGGCTCCATGACCGATAGTCAGGAACTGGATGTGCTGTGCTATATTCTGGTGGTCAGCGTGGGTCTGAGCATCCTGTTCAACCGCAACGCATCCTCCGGCGGGCTGGATATCGTGGCAAAGATCATGAACAAGTACCTGCACATGGAGCTGGGCAAGGCCATGTCCCTTTCGGGCATGTGTGTGGCACTCTCTGCCGCTCTTGTCTACGATAAAAAGACCGTTGTTCTGAGCATTCTTGGCACCTACTTCAACGGCATCGTGCTGGATCATTTCATCTTCGATAACAGCATCAAGCGCCGGGTGTGCATCATTACCGAGAAGGAGGAGGCGCTGCGGCAGTTCATCATCAACGACCTGCACAGCGGTGCCACCATGTACGAGGCCATCGGTGCATATAACTTTGAAAAGCACAACGAGATCATTACCATCGTGGACAAAAACGAGTATCAGAAGCTGATGAACTTTATCAACCGCGAGGACCCAAAGGCCTTTGTTACGATTTATAATGTGTCCAGTATGCACTACCAGCCCAAGCGCTGAGCGGCACAGGGAAGGAAAGCAAAAACTGTGCCCGGGGCTTTTCCGCAGCGGAAAACCGTGGTAAAATAAGAAAAAACGGAAAGGAAATAACAGCCATGGACATCAGACTGGTTTGCAGCGACATTGACGGTACGCTGCTGCAATATGGCAAAAAGGAGCTGGAGGGCGAAATATTCGAACAAATCCGGGCGCTGCATCAGCGGGGCATCTGGTTCTGCCCGGCCTCCGGGCGGCAGTATACCAGCCTGCGCAAACTCTTTGCACCGGTGGCGGACTGCTGCGTGTTTATCTGCGAAAACGGCGGCACCATCTTTAAAGAAGAACAGTGCATCGCCAAAAATCCCATGCCCCGGGCACTGGCAGAGGAAATTGCCAACGATATGTGGACCCGCAGCGAGGGGCAGGGCGAGGTGATGCTCTCCGGCCAGAACACCGCCTACCTGATGGAGCGCGGTCTTGGCATGCTGCAGCGGGTGCAGTTCGTGGGCAACCACTACCAGATCATCCACAGCCCCGCCGAGGTGCCGGAGGACATCACCAAGGTGTCGGTGTACCTGCACGAGGGTGTGGAAAACTATGTGGAGCGCTTTGTGCCCCGCTGGAAGCAGGCCAACTGCGCCGTGGCGGGCCCGTACTGGATCGATACCACCTTTGCCAACAAGGGCATCGGGGTGCAGTGCGTGTGCCGCACCCTTGGCATCGACCCCGCACAGGTCATGGCTTTTGGCGATAACTACAACGACGAGACCATGCTGGACGTGGTGGGCGTGCCCTACATCATGGACAACGCCGCCGCTCCGCTGCGGGCAAAATACCAAAACCACACCCCCCGCCCGGAGGATGTGCTGGCGCAGCTGCTGGCACAGCAGCCGTAAAAGGGGGGAGAGCCCATGGACCGCAAGGGCTTGGAACAGCTCATTTTTGATACTTACAGCGTAGAGCCGGACTACCCATGGATGGACACCCCGGAGTCGGCGGTGTTCCGCCATGCGGCAAACCGCAAGTGGTTTGCGCTGGTCACCACCGTGCCCAAAAGCAAGCTGGGGCTGCCCGGGCAGCAGCCGGTGGACATCGTGAACCTGAAGTGTGACCCCATCCTCATCGGCTCCCTGCGGGCAGAACCGGGCTTTTACCCGGCCTACCACATGAACAAGGAAAACTGGATCACCGCCGCGCTGGACGGCAGCGCCCCGGAGGATAAGCTCCGTCTGGTGCTGGACATGAGCTACAACGCCACCGCATCCAAGCTACGAAAAAAGAAAGCTTGACCGCAGCAAAATAAGGGCGGGCGCTGCAATAGTTGCCTGCTTTTATTCGTATTCAGAGTAAAGGGACTGCATTTTGCAAAAGGAGGAAGCTATGGCTATTTTTGAAAAGACCATCCGCAACCAGAACTTCGATACCCTGCTCCGCAAGCTGGAACACGCCATCCCGGACAGCAGCTGGTCGGCAGAGCTGGAAGCCGGCAGCGATTTCAAGGAGGGCAGCGCCCGGTGCAGCGTGCGGGTGTTTGAGCGGTACAGCATGGTGGGCGGCAACCGTCTCAGCCTGACGCTGACCCTGTTCCAGAACGGGGACGAGCCTATCCGACTGTCGGCCATTGCAGCGGGCGGCAGTCAGGCGGTGTTCTTTAAAATGAACACCCTCGGCGAAGATGCCTTTCTGGAGGACGTAAAGCAGCTGCTGGAAGAAATTTTGGAGGGGTAATATGTTTTATACTGGGTTTGACGCATTTTTCAGCATCCTGTTCCCGCTGGTGTTTCTGGTGGTGCTGGGCATGATCCTGTTTACCGTGGTGAGCAACCTGCGCACATGGGGCAAAAATAATGCGTCCCCGCGCCTTACCGTCCCGGCTACTGTGGTGGCCAAGCGGATGAACGTTTCCCGCCATCATACCGCCAATGCAGGGGACATGACCGGCGCCCACGGCTACACCAGCACGAGCGCTACCACCTATTATGTGACCTTTCAGGTGGAAAGCGGCGACCGCATGGAGCTGCGGCTGAGCGGCACGGAATACGGCCAGCTGGCAGAAGGCGACACCGGAAAGCTGAGCTTTCAGGGTACGCGCTATCTGGGGTTTGAACGGAATTAAACACGCTTCTGCGCAGCATTTTTGAAGAAATCGCAGAAGCTGTGACAAAAGTATTATACTTTTATGAATTTTAGCACTCTACGCTTGACAGTGCTAAATAATTATGCTATAACAGTGGCGTGCTCAGGAGGAAGGGCAAAAGGAGAGCCGCAAGGTTCCCCGGAAAGCCCTTTGCAGGGAGCTTCAAAATGTAATTTTATACCCGACCCGAACGCCGGGATTGGAGGTATGTTTTATGTTTATGCCGACTGTTTTTCATGAGAACCTGTTCGATGATCTCTTTGATCCGTTCTGGAACGAGGGTGCACTGGAGCGTGCGATGAACCGCGAAGCCCGCGACACCTTTGGTAAGCGCGGTGCAAACATGATGAAGACCGATGTCAAGCAGACGGACAACGGCTACGAAGTGGACGTTGACCTGCCGGGCTGCAAGAAGGAAGACGTTCAGATGGATCTGAGCGACGGCTATCTGACCATTCAGGCAGTGCGCAGCCACAGCAATGACGAAAAGGACAACAAGGGCCGCTACGTGCGGCGCGAGACCTTCTCCGGCAGCTGCGCCCGCAGCTTCTATGTGGGCGAAGTGAAGAAGGAGGACATCCATGCAAAGTTCGAGGATGGTGTCCTGCACATCCAGTTGCCCGCTCCTCAGCAGACAAAGGCTCTGCCTGAGAACCCGAATCTGATCGAGATCGAGTAAATGCCGACCGTGTGCGCCAAGGCATAACGTATATAGGATGCCCCCGGAGAGCTGCAACAAGCCCTCCGGGGGCATTTTTTGTGTTCAGGCTTTCGACGACGGAGAGGGGAGAAAGTACCTGTTTTTGCCAGAAAACTTTATTTTTCTACCATTTCGTGGTATCCTTATAAGGCGCACGCAATACAGGCCTGTGGCTGCACTGGCAGCGGCTGCGGACTGCGCGCGGCAAAAAAAGAACGTATAGAAGAGAAAAGGGGGATAAAAGTCATGGGCGAATTTGCCTTTCAGACTTTACGGGAAAGTATCACCTCTGCCATCAGGAGCAAGATCCTTACCGGGGAATTACAGCCGGGCGTAAAGCTGGCCGAGCAGAAACTGGCCGAGGAGTTTGGCTCCAGCCGGGCACCCATCCGGGAGGCGCTGCGGCAGCTGGAACAGGAGGGCATGGTTGAATATTCGCGCAATGTAGGCTGCTCGGTGCGCCGGGTAAAGCCGGAGGACGCCTACGAGATCTACCTGCTGCGGGCAAATCTGGAAATGACGGCACTGCGCTATTTTGATTGCAAATTCCCGGAGGAGGATCTGCGCACCCTGCGCGGCATTCTGGAGGAGATGCGCAATGTCCGGCCGGGGGATCTTTCGCAAATCGTGGAGAACGACAACCGCTTTCATGCGGTCATCGTGCAGCGGGCAGGGCTGCCCAGACTGCTGAAATTCTGGGACGACCTGAACTACGGCAACCTGCTTGTTGGGGCGAACAGCGGCTCCAACCACGAGACGCTGGCACAGCGGCAGAACGGCATCCACACCAAGCTGTACGAGGCGCTGGCAAGCGGCGACACCGAGACTGCCTGCCGCGCCGTCTACGCCCACTACATGGAGCCCATGGAGCGGATGCGCAGCGCGAACAGCGCCGTACAGGCAGCGGACGAAGCAGCAAAATAATGGGAATTTGGCTGACCGTCTAAATTTTGACCAATCATTTTATGGAAATTGCAGATTGTCTACAATCTGCAATTATGCTATACTATCAAAGTGATCGGTCGAGTACTGCTGTATTTTAGTAAAATTGCAAAGTATATGCGGAACCTTGGCCTTCTTACAGGAACTTCCGCCCTGTGTGGAAAAGAAAGAGAGGAATTGTCCGCATGTCTAACAAAGAAAAAGCCACAAAGATCTCGTGGCTTACCCTTGCCTTCATGGCCTTTTCTACGGTCTGGGGCTTCGGCAACATTACCAACGGCTTTGTGTACTTTAACGGTCCGCAGGTCATCTTCAGCTGGATCTTCATGTTTGTCCTGTACTTCATCCCCTATGCGCTGATGGTGGGTGAGCTGGGCTCTGCCTTTAAAAACGAGGGCGGCGGCGTCAGCTCCTGGCTGCACCAGACCACCAACGCAAAGCTGGCCTACTACGCCGGTTGGACCTACTGGGCCTGCCACATCACCTACATTGCCAGCAAGGGCAGCGGCTTTCTGAAGGCGCTGAGCTGGGCAGTTTTCCGCAATGCGGAGACTTACGATTCCTTCCCCACCCGCTACATCCAGCTGGCTACCTTCTGCATCCTGCTGCTGGGCTGCTACATTGCAAGCTTGGGTCTGAACCCTCTGAAAAAGCTGCTGACTGCCGCAGGCACCTGCACCTTCGTCATGTCCCTGCTGTACATCGTGATGATGTTCGCTGCCCCGGCCATCAACCCCACGGCAGAGTACGTCCACGCAAACCTGAGCTTCAGCAGCCTCATTCCCAACTTCAACGTCACCTACTTCACGTCTCTGTCCATTCTGGTGTTCGCTGTGGGCGGCTGCGAGAAGATCTCTCCCTACGTCAATAAGGTCGAGAACCCCAGCAAGGGCTTCCCCCGCGGCATGATCGCGCTGGCCGTCATGGTGGTCACCTGCGCCATTCTGGGCACGCTGGCCATGAGCCGTATGTTCGACCCCGCCGTCATCAACGCCAGCGCAGAGAGCTTCAACGCCTATGTCGCCAACAGTTCCTACTGGGCTTTCCAGAAGCTGGGTCAGTACTACCATGTGGGCGATCTGTTCATGATCATCTACGCCCTGTGCAACGTCATCAGCCAGCTCGCCGTGCTGATTTTGAGCATCGACGCACCGCTGCGTATGCTGCTGGATAACGAGCACACCAAGCAGTTCATCCCGCAGGCTCTGCACAAGGTCAACGCCCACGGCGTGCACAGCAACGGCATCAAAATGGTGGCGGTGCTGTCCGGCTCCATCATTCTGGCACAGTCCTTCGTGCCCGGTGCGGCTGCCGTTCTGCGCCAGCTGACCAAGCTGAATTCTGTGTGTATGCCCATGCGCTATCTGTGGGTGTTTGCCGCCTACATCGCCCTGCGCAACGCCTACGATACCATCCCCGCCGAGTACCGCTTTGTCAAAAATCAGGCCGTGGCCAAGTTCTTCGGCGGCTGGTGCTTTGCCGTTACCGCCATGTGCTGCGTGCTGGGTATGTACGACAAGGACCCCTTCACCTTTGCACTGAACGTCATCACCCCCGTGGTGCTGACCGTGCTGGGATTCATTCTGCCCGCCCTAGCAAAGCGCGAGCAGACCGCTGCCAAAAAGTAACCTGAATATGCTTAAAAAGGGCCGGTCAGCACTGACCGGCTCTTTTCTCAGGAAATTAGGAGGTTTATTTTTATGATTGCATCCGAAGTCCGTGAAATGCTGTCCTTCATCGACGGCAACCCCACCGCATACCACACCACCGCCGCTGTGCGGGATATCCTGCTGAAGGCAGGCTTTGCCGAGCTGCTGGAAAGCCGCAAGTGGGCGCTGGAACCCGGCAAGGACTATTTTGTCTGCCGCAACGGTTCCAGCATCATCGCCTTCCGCATGGGCGACCAGCTGGAAAATTACAGCTTCAACGTTGCCGCCGCCCATACGGATTCTCCCTGCTTCCGCATCAAGGAGAACGCCGAGATCCACATGGGGCAGAACTACACCAAGCTGAACACCGAGGGCTACGGCGGCATGATCTGCGCCACATGGATGGATCGTCCGCTGTCTGTGGCGGGTCGTGTGCTGGTGCAGGAGAACGGCGCTATCGTATCCCGTCTGGTGGCACTGGACCGCGACCTGCTGATGATCCCCAGCGTGGCCATCCACATGAACCGCGAGGTCAACGATAAGGCTTCCTTCAACAAGCAGGTGGATATGCTGCCTGTGCTGGGCGGCGCCTGCGAGGAGGGCGCGCTGAAAAAGCTGATCGCAGAGGAGCTGAAGGTGTCCGAGGAGCAGATCCTTGGCAGCGACCTGTTCCTCTATGTGCGGGAAAAGGCCACCGTCTGGGGCTGCAACGAGGAGTTCATCTCCTGCGGCCGTCTGGACGACCAGCAGTGCGTTTACGGCATCCTGAAAGGTCTGCTGACCGCCAAGAACGCCCGCTCCATCGGCGTGGCGGCCTTCTTTGATAACGAGGAAGTCGGCTCCGGCACCAAGCAGGGCGCAGCTTCCACCTTCCTGTACGATGTGCTGCACCGCATTGCCCAGAGCCTTGGCGGCAACGACGAGGACTTCCACCGTGCGGTGGCTTCCAGCTTTATGGTCAGCGCCGACAACGCCCACGCCGTGCACCCCAACCACCCGGAGCACACCGATGTGAACAACTGCACCTACATGAACAAGGGCGTGGTCATCAAGACCCACGCAGGCCAGAAGTACACCAGCGACGGCATGAGCGTTGCCGCCGCCCGGGAGCTGGCTGCCCGCGCCGGTGTGCCACTGCAATACTTTGCAAACCGTTCCGATAAGGTAGGCGGCAGCACGCTGGGCAATCTGGCCATGGCACAGGTGTCCATGAACTGCGTGGACATCGGCCTGCCCCAGCTGGCGATGCACTCCTGCTACGAGACCGCCGGCGCAGAGGATACCCTCTCGCTCATCAAACTGATGCAGGAGCTGTACAGCAGCCACTTTGAAGAGACTGCTTTCGGCACCCTTTCCATCAGCAAGTAAACGGATAAAAGCATAAAAAGGACTGCTGTGCGCTGTTTTGCACGGCAGTCCTTTTTGTGTAAAAGTTGATTTTCCGTGGCCGGTTAAGCCCGGATATAGAAATCCGACGGTAGTTATGGTAAAATAAGGCATCCGGGAGCGCCGGGCGCTCCGCTGCAACATGAAAAATGGAGGTTTTCTATGAAAAAGACCTATCGCTCGCTCTTTTGTCTGCTTGCGGTGCTGCTGCTCAGCGTCAGCGTGCTGCCCTCTGCTTCGGCGCTGTTTTCCAAGAAGCTCTACTATTATGGTGTAGTAGAGGGCGTCAGCCGCACCGTGGAGGGCAAGGTGGAGTCTATTCTGGTGACTGCGGAAGAGCAGGAGACCTATCAGATGATCGTTACCGACAGCACCGTCTGGCAGGACCATGACGAAAAGACCACCTCCGACCCCGCTACCCTTGCGGTAGGCGAGCAGATCTGCGTGGTGCACGACCCGGCTGTGATGATGTCACTGCCGCCGCAGTCGGTAGCGTATACCGTCATCCGCAACTTCCCCGCAGGCACGGATCTGGAGCAGGAAGCCCGGGATGCCGCCTGCCCGGTGAAAAAGTTCTTCGCCGACACCCGCAAGGCCATTTCGGACTGGTTCTACCAGACCATGCCCATCTGAGGGGAAAGCTCCTTCTATAACGCAAAAAACTGCTGCCCCGTACCGGATGCCAAAGCGTCCGGGCAAAGGGGCAGCAGTTTTTTTATGCAAGGTTATGCGGCGCTTTGCGACAAAAGCGCTGTATACCGCTATTTATTTTCGGGGGGGTAACGCGGAAGCGCTTTACCACCTGTTCCAGTGCGCTGATGTCCACAGGCTTGGACAGGTGTTCGTCCATGCCGGCTTCCTTACTCTTTTGCATATCCTCAAGGAAGGCGTTGGCGGTCATGGCAAGGATGGGGATGGTGCGTCCCAGCGGGTTTTCGCCGCTGCGGATGCGGCGGGTGGCTTCCAGGCCATCCATCACCGGCATCTGTATATCCATCAGGATCATGTCGTAATCGCCGGGCTTGACGCTGGCAAAGGCATCCACGATCTCCTGACCGTTGGGGCAGATGGTGCAGCTTGCGCCTTTTGTTTCCAGCAGCATTTGCAGAATCTCGGCGTTGATGGCGTTATCCTCGGCACAGAGGAACTTCATGCCGGACAGGGGAGAAGTGGTCTCTTCTTCCTCCGGGAGCGCCTGCGCCTTTTGCACCGTGTCCGCTTCGGTGTCAATGGGAAATTCCAGCACCACCTCAAAGCGGGTGCCTTTACCGGTGGCACTCTCCACGCTGATGGAGCCGCCCATCAGGTCTATGACGCTTTTGGTAATCGCCATACCCAGACCCGTGCCCTGCACCTTGTTGGTGCCGGAGCGCTCCTCACGGGTAAAGGGGTCAAAGAGGGTCTTTTGGTAGTCCGCGCTCATGCCGATGCCGTCATCCTGCACCACGAAGCGGTACCGGGCGTAGTGCTCGTTCCGGGGCAGCTCTTCCACCTCCAAACGGATGTGCCCGCCGGTGGGCGTATACTTGACCGCGTTGGAGAGGATGTTCATCAGCACCTGATTCAGACGGTTGGGGTCTGCCAGCACGTTTTCGTGCTGCAAATTGGTGCTTACCGTAAAGCTCTGACTGCGCTGACCTGCCTGCTGCCGGATGATGCTGTCCAGCTGACTGATCTGCTGGGGCAGATTCATTTTTTCCACATGCAGGGTGGTCTTGCCGCTCTCGATGCGGCTCATATCCAGAATATTGTTGATGATGCCCAGCAGCAGCTGACCGGAGCTTTCCAGCTTGCCCAGATGCTCGGCCAGCTTTTCCGGCTCGTGCAGCTCGTTTTTCATCAGGGTGGTGATGCCGATGATGGCGTTCATGGGGGTGCGGATATCGTGGCTCATGTTGGAGAGGAAGTCCGTCTTGGCTTTGCTGGCACGCTCGGCGGACTGTAACGCCTCGGCGGCAGCATCCTGCGCCCGCCGCATCTCGTCGTTGGCCTGCGTCAGCTGGATGTTATACTGCTCCAGACGGAGGTTCGTCTTTTTTTCAGCCTGCAGCTCCCGCTGCTGCTTTTCCCGCAAAAGGAACCAGCCAGCAATGACTGCCGTAATCGAAAACACCGTTGCAAAGCCTACAATAACGACCATGACGATATTGACCAGCTTCTGCGTATTCACGGCCACATATTTTGCCGGAACAAGGAACGCCAGCGTCCACTGGGCGTTTTCCATCTGCTTCAGGGCGTAGTAATACTCAGTCCCGTCCAGCACGGCGTTGGAATAACAGGAGCCTGTGCGGGCAAGCCGCTCCTTTGCTGCTGCAAAGGAAGAACCGTGCAGATAGGACATCTGGGAGAGCACGGTGTATACGTTATGCCCCTTCAGCAGCTCAGTGTCATTGGCGTTGAACAGCTTGAAGCCGTTATTATCCAGCACATAGACACTGTTGTTATTTTCGTAGGCGTCGCAGCGGAAATAATCGTTCAGCTGGGTCATACTCTGGGCGATGCCAAAGTAGCGCAGGGTGATCTCTTTCTCTCCGCTTTGCAGTGTGATGGGGGTGGAGAGCTGTTCCAGAAACACCATCCGGGAGTCGTCCACGGTCAGCGAATTGGAAACATAGCTGACCCGCTGCGGCGCGTTTTCCAGATAGTTCATTTCCCGCAGCAGACCCGTGCGGCCATACTCGGTATAATAACGCCCGGCAGCATCCACGGCAATCAGCTCGATCTGTTTTTCATGGTAATTGGAAAGCTCCGACAGCTTTTTCAGATAGCGGTAGAGATCGGTATCGGTCTCCAGCGGGGTGTAGTATAAATAATTACACTGCACATCCACCTCGTCCCAGTGGTTGTCGATCACATCCTCCAGACTGTGGAACATCTGGTGGGTGACCTCTTCCATCTGGCTCAGACGCTCGTGGTAGACAAGGTTTTGGATGTAGGTCTGGCTCATGACAAAAAGGGTCAGGATCAACACGATGCTGACAAAGCCGAAGCCCACAAACAGCTTTTTATAGATTTTGTTGTTCACATCCAGTATCTCCTGTCCGTTTTATTCAACTCCATGCGGTGTCTGCCCGGCTGATGGTGGTGTAAGCACCAAAGAAGGTTTTTGCGGCATCCATGCCCACCACGCCGCTGTCTGTCACCGTTGCTTCGGCAGCCAGCTGGTCGCTCACACCGCAGATGGCAACCTGATAGGTCTTGCCCGCCTCCGGCTGC
>ENA-OZHU01000416-OZHU01000416.1-human-gut-metagenome-genome-assembly--contig:-NODE-416-length-28163-cov-11.000249_pt1 | contig 28163 bp, 21 predicted proteins | sample MGYA00244054_ERZ653700 | MGnify/ENA primary metagenome ERZ653700 (study PRJEB26926, sample SAMN06165279) | human gut metagenome | biome: ENVO:00009003; feature: ENVO:2100002; material: ENVO:00002003...
CCTATTAAGTCGTCGGCAGCGTCAGATGTGTATAAGAGACAGGCCATTGACAAAGGACCGCTTCTTTGCTTATAATGAAGAAAAATGCACGGAGGTGCCCCCTATGGCAATGAAAGACAGAATGCACACCGGTGCGCTGTACCTGCCCGGCGATGATGAGATTATGGACCGGCAGCGGCTGTGCCTGGACCGTCTGTATGAATTCAACCACACACGACCCTCAGAAACGGACAAGCGCCAGGCCCTGATGAAAGAGATGTTTGCCGAACTGGGCGAGAACTGCTATATTGAGCCCCCGTTTTATTCTAACTTCGGCGGCGCGCATGTGCATTTGGGCAACCATGTGTACTGCAACTTTGCCGTTACCATGGTGGACGACACCCATATTTACATCGGCGACAACACCATGATCGCCCCCAATGTGACCATCGCCACCGCCGGCCACCCGGTGCTGCCGGAGCTGCGGGAGTACGACTACCAATACAATATGCCGGTGCACATTGGCCGTACCTGCTGGATCGGCGCCGGAGCAGTCATCCTGCCCGGGGTCACCGTCGGTGACAACACGGTCATCGGCGCCGGGTCCGTCGTTACCAAAGACATTCCCGCCAATGTAGTGGCTGTGGGCAACCCCTGCCGCGTGCTGCGCCCCATCAGTGATCGGGACAAAAAATACTACTTCCGGGATCACCCCATTGATCATGCAGAGATCGCCCGGGATCTGGAGAAAATCAAATAAGTACAAAACAAACCCCGCAGGCAGCCGAAACGGTCGCTTGCGGGGCAATTTTCTGTATGTTTAGTCGTTGTCCAGCAGAGATTTGTAAAACTCGCAGTAATCCGTGCGGTGCTGGGCGGTAAAGTTCATGGCCTCCCGGGGGTGACGGTTCAGCTGGCCGGTAAACATATATTGCAGGTCAAAGCCCCACTGCACCCCGGCCTCCCGCAGGGGGATCATATACTTTTCAATAAAAATCAGCAGACTGTACAAGCTGTACTTGGGGTTCTTTAAGAAGCCCAGCAGCAGCTCCATAGCGCAGTTACCGGCGCCCCGACCCATACCCATGGCGGTGGCGTCCAGGTAGGACACACCGTAGGACAGAGTCTCAATGGTGTTGGCAAAGGCTAAGTTCTGGTTGTTGTGGGCGTGGAAGCCCACCTGTTTGCCGGCAGCAGTGGCCGCTTCTAAGTACCGCTGGGCCAGCACACCGGCATTCTCCGGGTACAGGGAGCCGTAGCTGTCTACCAGGTAGATCACATCCACCGAGGAGTTGCACAGCATCTCCAGCGCCTCGCCCACCTGGCCGGAACCGGCCTGGCTGATGGCCATAATATTGCAGGTGGTCTCGTACCCCAGGTCATGGAAATACTCGATCATCTCAATGGCTGCCGGGATTTGGTGAATGTAGCAGGCCACGCGCACCATGTCGATGACGCTCTCGCTCTTTGGCAGAAAGTCCGTTTTAAAATCGCAGCGGCCTACATCTGCCATCACGGAAATCTTCATATCGCTTACATTTTCGCCAACAATGGCACGAATGTCCTCTTCCTTGCAGAACTTCCACTTGCCAAAATCCGCCTCGTTGAAAAGGGTGCGGCTGGCCTTATACCCAAACTCCATATAGTCCACGCCGCTTTTGATATTGGTCTTATACAGTTCCCGCACAAATTCGTCGCTGAAGTCAAAGTTGTTGCACAGTCCGCCGTCGCGAATGGTGGCGTCCAGCACCTTAATGTCGGTGCGCACGCCCATTAAATTGCCTTTTCTGGGGGTCATGGTTGGTTACTCCTGTTCCTGTTATCATTTTGCACTTGGCACTTTAGCGCTTTAAAGCCCATTAGTACTTAGGTCGTATTATAACACCACTCGCGCCCCTTGTCAACGGCAAAAGGCAAAAGAAAAGCAAAAAAATGCAGCGCGCCCGCAAAACAAAGAACCGTCCCCTGTTCACGGGTATCTATTTTGACAAGGGGCGGCCTTTTTGTTATACTGTATCATAAAGTAGACTATCAAACTTTACGTAAAAATAAAAAGAGCGGAGAAGAAAATGGAACGGATACTCATTCGCGCCGGGGTAGCGCCCTGGGCGGAATACAACGCCCTGGATGTAATCACCGACAAGATCATCGGCAACAACACCGGGAATCTGCTGTTTGCCAACAGCATCACCCGGCTGGTGGCCACTGCGGACAGTCGGGTGGACTTTATCTCTGACCTGACGTTGGTGAAAAAGCAGATTACAGCCCAAGAGATCAATGAGAACTACGACCGGTTGATCCTGCCCATGGCCAACGCCTTTCGGGAGGACTTTGCCCGCAAGTGCTTAAAGCACTGGACGGCACTGATTCGCCAGCTGACGATTCCCGTAACGGTCACCGGCATTGGCATTCAGTTGCCCTACGAGCCACACCTGGAGCAGCCCCGGGAATTTGACGGCGCTGCCCGTGACTTTATCGCCGCCGTGCTGGATCATTCTGCCAGCGTGGGCGTGCGGGGCCAGATCACCTATGATTATCTCAAAGGACTGGGCTTTTCCCAGATCGATGTGACCGGCTGCCCCTCTTTGGCACTGAACGGCCCGGGTCTACCCCTGCGAGAGAAGCAGCCTTTGACCCCGGAATCCAAGCTGTGCTTTACCGGCTCTGTGTCCAATCCGCCGGATTTCAAAAAGTTCGCCGTGCGCTGCACCGAACGGTTCCCCAACACCTACTTTGTGCCTCAGTTTATTGACGATTTGCGGCTGATGTACCTGGGGATCCCCCACCCGGACACGGCAGACAGCCGCGTGCTGCACCCCACCAATCTGGACCACCCGGTATTTGTGGAGGACAAGGCCCGGTTCTTCATCAACCTGCCCAGTATGTTCGCCTTTAATCGAGAGATGGACTTTAACTACGGCACCCGCATTCACGGTGCTATCGGCAATATTCTGTGTGGCGTGCCCAGCCTGTTGTTCCCCACGGACGCCCGCATTCGGGAGCTGGCAGAGTATCACAACATTCCTGCCATTCCCGCCTCTGCCGTCACGCCGGACACGGATCTGGCAGTGCTGTATGATCAAACCGACTTCCGCCAGGTGAACAACGGCCACGCGGAGCGGTTCTGGCACCTAATCGACTTCTTGAATGAAAACGGGATCAAGACCATTTACGATGACCGCACAGGCACGCCTGCCCGCTCGCTGTACGACGAAAAAACGGCAGCCACTTCTTATGCTCAGCCGGTACATTCCATGCTGGTGCGCCCGCCGGAGGAGATCGCCCGCCGGGTGGATACCGCCGTGCGCCTGCAACGCAAAGAGATAGAGGACGACAGCCGCCTGGCCACGCAGCTGCGAGACAGTCAGCGCAAGGTCACCCAGCTGCAAGAGCGCAACAAAAAGCAAGACGCGCAAATTCAAGCGCTCAAAGAAGAGCGCAAAGCCCTGAAAGCAGAACTGAAAGCAACCAAAAAGCCCCTGCGCCGCCTGGCTTGGTACCAGCGCACCTCCACCTTTGGCATTGGTCTCGCCCGCCTGAAAAAGAAGCTTCGCCGATTACTGGGGAAAGAAAAATAAATGCGGTTCGCTGTAACTACCGAGCCTACAAGATTTGGAAACAGGGGTCTGTCCCCTGTTCGGCAGTGAAGAGAAAACAAAAAAAGGACAGTCCGAGGACTGTCCTTTTTGTTATGGATTTGTAAGGAGAACTTATGCGTTCTTCTCAGCGATAGCAGCCTGTGCAGCGGCCAGACGCGCGATCGGCACACGGAACGGAGAGCAGGACACATAGTCCAGACCGATCTGGTGGCAGAACTCTACGGAGCTGGGGTCACCGCCGTGCTCACCGCAGATACCGCAGTGCAGCTGAGGACGGGTAGCTTTACCGTTCTTCACAGCCATCTGCATCAGCTGGCCAACACCGTCACGATCCAGCTTGGCGAAGGGATCGTTCTCAAAGATCTTGGCGTCATAGTAAGCGTTCAGGAACTTACCGGCGTCATCACGGCTGAAGCCGAAGGTCATCTGGGTCAGGTCGTTGGTGCCGAAGCTGAAGAACTCAGCCTCCTTAGCGATCTCGCCGGCAGTCAGGGCTGCGCGGGGGATCTCGATCATGGTACCGACCTGATACTTCATGTCAACGCCGGCAGCAGCGATCAGCTCGTCAGCAACCTTGACGACAACGTCCTTGACGAACTTCAGCTCCTTGACCTCGCCGACCAGCGGGATCATGATGTGCGGGGTGATCACATGGCCGGTCTCAGCAGAGACGTTCAGAGCAGCCTTGATCACAGCACGGGTCTGCATAGCAGCGATCTCGGGGTAGGTAACAGCCAGACGGCAGCCACGGTGACCCATCATGGGGTTGAACTCGTGCAGAGAAGCAACCACGTTCTTCAGGTCTTCGTAGGTCATGCCCATGTCGGCAGCCAGTTCCTTGATGTCCTCGTCCTTGGTGGGCAGGAACTCGTGCAGGGGCGGGTCCAGATAACGGATGGTCATCGGGCGCTCACCCATGATGCGGTACATAGCCTCGAAGTCGCCCTGCTGGAACGGCTCGACCTTGGCCAGAGCAGCCTCGCGCTCTTCCACGGTGCGTGCGCAGATCATCTCGCGGACAGCCTTGATGCGGTCCTCAGCGAAGAACATGTGCTCGGTACGGCACAGGCCGATGCCCTCAGCACCCAGATCCACTGCCTGCTGTGCGTCACGCGGGTTATCAGCGTTGGTCATGACCAGCAGCTGACGTGCTGCGTCTGCCCAGCCCATGAAGCGGTTGAAGTTCTTGTTGCCGGTAGCGGCCACGGTAGCGACCTGCTCGCCGTAGATGTTGCCGGTGGAGCCATCGATGGAGATCCAGTCGCCCTCGACGAACTTGTGGCCGTTGATCTCGAAGGTCTTTGCCTCCTCATCGATCTTGACCTCGTTGTCGTTGCCGCAACCGGAGACACAGCAGGTGCCCATACCACGGGCAACAACGGCTGCGTGGCTGGTCATGCCGCCGCGGACAGTCAGAATGCCCTGAGAGACCTGCATACCCACGATATCCTCGGGGCTGGTCTCCAGACGCACCAGAACGACCTTCTTCATCTTGCCGGACTTGACCATCTCCTCTGCCTCTTCAGCAGTAAAGACGATCTGGCCGCAGGCAGAACCGGGAGAAGCTGCCAGACCCTTGCCGACGACCTCTGCAGCCTTCAGGGCAGCAGCGTCAAACTGGGGATGCAGCAGGGTATCCAGCTGCTTGGGCTCCACGCGCAGGACAGCCTCCTGCTCGGTGATCATGCCCTCGTCCACCAGATCGCAGGCGATCTGCAGAGCAGCCTGAGCGGTACGCTTGCCGTTACGGGTCTGAAGCATATACAGGTGGCCGTCCTCAATGGTGAACTCCATATCCTGCATATCGCGGAAGTAGTTCTCCAGACGGGTAGCGATCTCGACAAACTGATCGTACACCTCAGGCATCTGATCCTTCAGGTGGCTGATGGGAGAAGGAGTGCGCACGCCGGCAACAACATCCTCGCCCTGTGCATTGATCAGGTACTCGCCCATCAGCTTCTTAGCGCCGGTGGCGGGGTCACGGGTGAAAGCAACGCCGGTGCCGGAACGGTCGCCGGAGTTACCAAAGGCCATCTGCTGCACGTTGACAGCGGTGCCCCACTCGTAGGGGATCTCGTTCATCTTACGGTAGACGTTTGCACGGGGGTTATCCCAGCTGCGGAACACGGCCTTGACAGCCTCGATCAGCTGATCACGGGGATCCTGCGGGAAGGGACGGCCTTCGTTCTCCTCGTAGATCTTCTTGAAGGTGCCGACCAGTTCCTTCAGGTCATCAGCAGTCAGGTCCACGTCGTTCTTGACGCCCTTGGCTTCCTTCATCTTGTCGATCTCGACCTCGAACAGGCTCTTCGGGACCATCATAACGACGTCGGCGAACATCTGCACGAAGCGGCGGTAGCAGTCGTATGCAAAGCGGGCGTTGCCGGTCTTCTTTGCCAGACCCTCAACAGCCTCGTCGTTCAGGCCCAGGTTCAGGATGGTGTCCATCATGCCGGGCATGGACTGACGTGCGCCGGAACGGACGGAGACCAGCAGGGGGTTGGTGTTGTCACCGAACTTCTTGCCGGTGATTTCTTCCAGACCCTTGAGGTGCTCAAAGATGTCAGCAGTGATTTCGTCATTGATCTGACGGCCATCTGCGTAGTACTGGGTGCAGGCGTCGGTGGTGATGGTGAAGCCCTGCGGCACCGGCATACCGGCTGCGGTCATCTCGGCCAGACCGGCACCCTTGCCGCCCAGCGTGTTCTTCATGGTGACCTTGTCACCGCCGAAAGCGTCATTGCCTTCGCTGAAGTAGTACAGATACTTTTTGCTCATGCGTTGTTTACCTCCCATTCGTGACCGGCGGCATGGCAGCCGCGGTCTCATCGTTTGCCTTGTCTTGAACGTACGATGAACATTGTTTTATGAATGCTAAACTATTATACCAGAAAATCCACTCCTTTCCACCATGCAAAATCCCGAATTTGTCTGTTATTTTTTATGCAAATCTCTTGAAATTCTCCAAGTTTTAAGGTAGTATAGAATGGGAGAAAGTTCGAGAGGTTTTTTGTTTGTACACGCGATTTCTCGTCCTGTTGGATACAACTTTCTATCCCTGTAACTTTTTCATTTTTATTTTGTCGGAACAAAGCTTTCCGCAGCGGAGATGCTGGGCGGACAGGCAACAATTTTCCGGTCGCCTTTTCTGTCTCTCTTCCGCCGCGCGCTTTGGTGGGAAGGGAGATTTTTTTCATGCAGAATTCCATTTCTGAACAGGCCCGCGCCGCAGCTTTGGCACAGCTGGATGCCGCCGAGGCTGCCCGCGAGGACATCCTTGTACAGCACATTGCAAACGGCGTCGTCATCGACAGCCGCACCGTGCAGATCGACCCGGAGGTGGTCATTGCTCCGGGTGCTGTGATCCTTGCGGGCACCATCCTGCGGGGCAAGACGGTCATCGGCGCGGGCTGTGTCATCGGCCCCAACACCCTCATCGAGGACAGCACCGTGGATGAAGGCACCACCGTGAACGCCAGCCAGATCTACGGCAGCCACATCGGCCCCCACAACAACATCGGCCCCTTCACCCATGTGCGGGTGAACACCGTCACCGACTACGGCGTGCATCTGGGCGCCTATGTGGAGACCAAGAACTCCAACTTTGCCCGCGGCAACACTGTGAGCCACCTGACCTACATCGGCGACAGCGATGTGGGCAAGTACTGCAACTTCGGCTGCGGCACCGTCACCTGCAACTACGACGGCAAGGATAAGTTCCGCACCCAGATCGGCGATTACTGCTTCATCGGCTGCAACACCAACCTTGTGGCCCCGGTCAAGGTGGGCGATGGTGCCTACACCGCCGCCGGCAGCACCATTACCAAGGACGTGCCCGCACAGGCACTGGGCATCGCCCGGGAGCGCCAGACCAATCTGGATGGCTGGGCAGAGCCCAAGATGGAAGCCTACATCGCCAAAAAGCAGAAACTGGAAAACGAGCAGAGCAAGTAAACCTCTGCCGGAAGGGAGCTGCGTATGAAATCTGAAAGCTTTCGCAAGCAGGCGCTGAGCCTTGTCCTTTTCTTCGTGGCTGTTGCCGCCGTGTTTGCCCTGACCCGTCTGCGCAGCGACCCGGCCAAAAAGCAGGCCGAGTTCGTGGTGCAGCAGCTGCTCTCCTGCTCCTCTGCCGTGGAGCAGGCGGTGGACGCAGCTACTTCGACTTCCGGCAGTGAACCGGGGCTTGTTGCTGTGGACACCGATGGGCTGTACGCCTTTCTTCAGGCGCAGCTGGGCGATGCCATGACAGCCGACTGCCTGAACAAAGTCATGGCAAACCGCCTGCCCACCCGCATCACCGCGCTGGCCGGGCAATCCGGCGACAAGCTGGTGCCCGCTGACCTCACCCTGAAAAAGCGCGCCGGGGCAGAAAACTGCTACGACTTTTCTGCCGCCCTGCTGACCGCTGCGGACAGCACCGCCGCCGCGCAGGTGTCCGGCACCATCACCATGGTGAAGGAGGACGGCCGCTGGAAGGCCTCTGCCATCACACTGAACCTGTAACAAGCCCTTTTGCCCCTGTGCCCTGCGGCATGGGGGCATTTTTTGCCTATAATGTATATCTTTTTGTGCGCGCGTATGTTATACTTAGATGTTGTATCACACTATTATCAGGAAAAGGTATTATCATATCATGAATGAAAACGATATCTGGCTCATTGCAGGGCTGGGCAACCCCGAAGCAAAGTACGATGGCACCCGCCACAACGCCGGCTTTGCCGCGCTGGACGCGCTGGCCGACAAGTGGAACATCTCTGTGGGCAAGACCAAGTTCCAAGGCCTGTGGGGACAGGGCGAGGTGGATGGCCACAAGGTGGTGCTGCTTAAGCCCCTGACCTACATGAACCTTTCCGGCGATTCCATCGCCCCTATGGCGGGCTTTTTCAAGATCCCTGCCGACCATGTGCTGGTGCTGTGCGATGACATCACCCAAGCCCCCGGCAAGCTGCGCATCCGCCCCTCCGGCTCTGCGGGCGGACACAACGGCCTGAAGAGCATCATTGCCCGGCTGGGCGGGGAGAACTTCCCCCGCATCCGCATCGGCATCGGCGCAAAGCCCCACCCGGACTACGACCTTGCCGCATGGGTGCTGGGCAAGTTCCCGCCGGAGGACGCCAAGGCCATCGCCGACCGCTACCCCGACCTTGAAGCCGCCGCAAAGCTCATCATGGACGGTAAGCTCAGTCTGGCACAGAGCAAGTATAACGGGTAAGCGGAACGAACCCTCTCAGTCGCCTGACGGCGACAGCTCCCCCGAGGGGGGAGCTGTTCCGCATCGCTCCATAAACTTTCCCTTAAACGATAAACAAAATCTCTTTGTCAAAAGCTCCCCCTTTCGGGGGAGCTGGCATCGCGCCAGCGATGACTGAGAGGGTTTTGAGAAAGGAGGTTTTTCCATGTACGAAGCCTTACTCAAGGCCACACCGGAATATCAGAAGGTCGCCGCAAGCTTTGGCTCGGCAGGGCCGGCGGCGCTGTTCGGTCTGCCGCCCGCAGGCCGGGCGCTGCTGTATGCCGCACTGCAAAAAGACCTTGGCCGGGTGCTCTGCATCGTGACCCCCGGCGAAGCCGAGGCCACCCATTTTGCGGACGACCTCAAGGCGCTGGGGCTTACCGCAGCGGTGTTCCCCCCGCGCGACTTTATGCTGCGCCCGGTGGAGGGTGCAGGCCGCGAGTACGAGTACCGCCGCCTTTCGGTGCTGGGCGCACTGGCGGGCGGGCGGCTGCAGGCTGTCTGCGTGCCCGCCGAAGCGCTTTTGCAGTACACCGTGCCCCGGGCTGAGTTCATCCAGAATACCCTCACCTTAAAGCCCGGCATGGTGTATAACCGCGAAGCACTGGTAGCGCGGCTGTTTGCCGCCGGGTATGTGCGGCGCAGTCAGGTGGACGGCCCGGGACAGTTCAGCGTGCGCGGCGATATCGTGGATATCTACGCGCCGGATATGCGTCAGCCCGCCCGCGTGGAGTACTGGGACGACGAGATCGACTCCATGTCCTCCTTTGACCTGCTGACCCAGCGGCGGGACGGCGCACTGGAAAAAATATACCTCTCCCCTGCCCGCGAGGTGCTGTTCGGCAGCACCGCCGAGACCGCCGAAGCACTGCGCGATGCCATCAAAAAGGCGCGCGGCAAGCACCGCACCGCGCTGGAAAAGGCCACCGAAGCCGATCTTTCCCAGCTGGATTCCGGCCTGATGCCGGAGGCCATGGATAAATATTACGGCATCCGCTACCCTGCCCCCGCCACGCTGCTGGACCATCTGGACGCGCCGCTGTTCATTCTGGATGAAGTTGGCGGCATCCGGGATGCCCAAAAGGCTACCGAGTTCCGCCGCAGCGAGGAACTGACCGGGCTGCTGGAAGAGGGCGTGCTCTGCCCCGGGCTGGACGTGCTGTACCAGACCATGGACGATCTTGTCATTGCCGCCCAGAGCAACAGTACCCTGCTGTGTGAGAACTTTCTGCGCGGGATGAACGAGTTCAAACTGAAAGACCTCATCAACGCCGAGGCCTTTACCGCCCCCAACTGGAACGGCGACCTTGCCTCCCTGCGGGAGGACTTAGACCCGCTCATCGCCCAAGGCTACGCCGTCACCCTGTTTGCCGGTACGCCCAAGGGCGCAGCCGCTCTGACCCGCGACCTTGCCGACAAGGGCTATGCCGTGAGCATGAGCCGGGATGTGCGCCCCGCCAAGGGCATTTTACAGGTGCTGCCCGGGCATCTGACCGCCGGGTGCACCTTTCCCTTTGCCCACACGGCGGTGCTTTCCAGCCGCCGTCACGGGCTGGACGAGGAAGCCGCCGCCGAGGCCAAAAAACGCAAGAAGAACAAAAACGCCCTGTCCAGCCTTTCGGACATCAAGCCCGGGGACTATGTGGTGCACCAGAGCCACGGCATCGGGATGTACGCCGGTATCCAACGGCTGGAGGTGCAGGGCGCTACCAAGGACTACCTCAAGGTGCAGTATTCCGGCTCGGACGTGCTGTATGTGCCGGTGACCCAGCTGGATCTGCTCAGCCGCTACACCGCCCCCGGCGATGAGGAAAAGGTAAAGCTGGCAAAGCTGGGCGGCACCGAGTGGCAGCGCACCCGCGCCAAGGTGAAAAAGGCCACCGAGGAGATGGCGCAGGAGCTGATCGAGCTTTACGCCCGCCGCCGTCAGGCCACGGGCTATGCCTTCCCGCCGGACGGCGACTGGCAGCGGGACTTTGAGACCCGCTTTGACTACGACGAAACGGACGACCAGCTGCACGCCACCGCCGAGATCAAGCAGGACATGGAAAAGGGTTACCCCATGGATCGGCTGCTCTGCGGCGATGTGGGCGTGGGCAAGACCGAAGTGGCGCTGCGCGCCGCCTTCAAGTGCATCATGGGCGGCAAGCAATGCGCCCTGCTGGCACCCACCACCCTGCTGGCGTGGCAGCACTACAACACCCTGCTCTCCCGCATGGAGGCCTTCCCGGTAAAGATCGGGATGCTGTCCCGCTTCCGCACCGCCAAGCAGCAGAAGGAGACGTTGCGCGGCTTACAGGCCGGCAGCGTGGATATCGTGGTGGGCACCCACCGGCTGCTCTCTAAAGACGTGAAGTTCCACGACCTCGGCCTTGTCATCATCGACGAGGAACAGCGCTTTGGCGTGAAGCACAAGGAAAAGCTGAAGGAAAACTTCATCGGGGTGGATATGCTCACCCTGTCGGCCACCCCCATTCCCCGCACATTGAACATGGCAATGAGCGGTATCCGGGATCTTTCCACCATTGAGCAGCCGCCCATCGAGCGGCAGCCGGTGGAGACCTTTGTGCTGGAATACAACGATGTCATCCTTGCCGAAGCCATGAAGAAGGAGCTTGCCCGGGGCGGGCAGGTGTACTACCTGCACAACCGGGTGGACAACATTGAAGCCTGCGCCGCCCATGTCAGTCAGATGGTGCCGGGGGCGCGGGTGGGCATCGCCCACGGCAAGATGACCGAAGAAGAGCTGAATCCCGTATGGCAGCACCTGCTGAACGGCGAGATCGACATTCTGGTCTGCACCACCCTCATTGAGACCGGCATTGATGTGCGCAACTGCAACACCCTCATCATTGAGGACGCCGACCGCATGGGTCTGGCGCAGCTGTACCAGATCCGTGGGCGGGTGGGGCGCTCCGGCCGCAAGGCCTACGCCTACTTCACCTTCCGCCGGGACAAGACCCTGACTGATATCGCCCAGAAGCGGCTTTCCGCCATCCGGGAGTTCACCGCTTTCGGCTCCGGCTTCCGCATCGCCATGCGGGATCTGCAAATTCGCGGCGCGGGCAGTCTGCTGGGGCACAGCCAGCACGGCCACATGGAAGCCGTGGGCTACGACCTCTACGTTAAAATGCTGGGACAGGCCATTGCCCGGGCGCGGGGCGAGCCCGTCCAGCGGGACAAGAGCGATTGTCTTGTGGACCTGCGGGTGGACGCCTTTATCCCGGAAAAGTATATCCCGGACGGCGCGGGCCGCATCGAAGCCTACAAGCGCATTGCCGCCATCCAGACCCCGGAGGACGCCGCCGATGTGCTGGACGAGCTCATCGACCGCTACGGCGACCCGCCGCCCTCGGTGAGCGATCTGGTCAACGTTTCCCTTGTCCGCGTACAGGCCGCTGCCGTGGGCGTGTACGAGGTGACCCAGAAGAAGGATACCCTGATCCTGAATCTGGAAACGCTGGACCTTGCCATGATCCGCGGCCTGCTGCAAGCTTTCAATGGCCGTGTCACCGCCGGGGCGGGTACAAAGCCCTATCTCTCGGTGGTATTGCAGCCGGACGAAAAGCCGCTGGAACTGCTGCAAAACATCCTGAAAGCTATGGCAGATATCCTGACCGGCACCGAACGCGAAAAAGCTCCCCAAACAGGGGAAGCTGGCACGCGCAAACGTGACTGAGAGGGTTTTATAAAAACAAATAAGGAGCAAAACGCATGAAAAAGAAACTGCTTGCGCTGGTATGCGCACTTGCACTGACCGTCAGCCTTGTGGGCTGCGCACTCTCCACCCCGGACACCGTGGGCAAGATCGGCGATTTTGAGGTGACCAGCGGCCTGTACCTGCTGGCGCAGTACGATGCCTACCAGCAGGCTGCACAGCTTGCGGACTCTGAGCAGGACACCAGCAAGGTGAATTCCTTCCTCAAGGCCACCATCACCACCGATGCCGACACCGGCGAGACCGCCGTGGTAAAGGACTATGTGGCGCAAAAGACCCTTGAGACCTTGCAGACCCTTGCCGCCGTGGATGCCCGCTTTGCCGAACTGGGCGGCGAGCTGACCGAGGAGCAGAAGTCTGCCGCCGACAGCTACGCCCAGCAGCTGATGGATAACTACGGCGATGCCTACACTGCCAACGGCATCGGGCTGGAGACTTTGAAGCTGTTCCAGCAGCTGCAGTACAAGCAGGTCCTGCTGCTGGATCTGGTCTACGGCAAAGACGGCGAGACCCCTGTGGAGGACGGCGAGCTGACCGAGCATCTGGACAGCACCATGTACGAGATCGGCTTTATCACCGTGCCCCTGTACAACACCAGCACCTTCGCCTTTGCCAACGATGACCAGAAGGCCGAGATGCTCTCCCTTGCCCAGAAGGCTGTGGACAGCTACAACGCCGCCGCCCCGGAGGACGCCTCCAACCAGATGGCCGCCTTTAACAGCATCGCAAGCAGCGCACTGACCGATATCTGCGCCGTGCTGGACGCCGAGGTTCCCTCCACCAGCACCCTGCAGACCGACCTGCTGAGCGAAAGCGACCTGACCGACGCCTTTACGCAGGAGGGTGCAGCCGATACCCTGCGCGGCCTTGCCTACGGACAGGCAGCCGCCATCCAGTACACCGGCTACGCCATGATGCTGGCCGTCCGTCTGGATCCGCTGGGCGTTTCCACGCTGGATGCTCTGCGCAGCCAGATTTTGAGCGACATGAAGGGCGAGGAGCTGAACGATGCCCTTGCCGCCTACGGTGCCCAGCTGGACAGCACCCTGAGCAGCTCTGCCATGAGCAAGCTGCCCGCCGCCAAGATCGTGAACGCCAACAGCGCAAACAGCTAATAACTGCATAAAAATTGCAAAAACGGGTTCGAGATTTTTCCTGACCCCGTTTTTTATAGCGCTATAAAACAGACCCGGCAGGCCTTTTGGGCTTGCCGGGTCTGTTTTTGATTGGAGCAGTGGGGCAGGGACACAGCACTGTCAGGCCTTACTTCTCGTTCTCATAGCTGAAGACAGCGTAGGGGTAGAAGATGTTGGCGTCCAGATAGCCTGCCCAGCGGCCGGGCTTACGGGTGTAGTAGCCGATGGGGATATCGCCCCGGATGACGCCCTTGACCAGGATCAGCATGTGGCGGAGGTACTCCACGCTGAAGGGGTTCAGGTTCTCCCAGTGGCCCGTCAGCAGCTCATAGTCCACATCCTCGTTCCGCAGCAGCACCTCTGCCATGAAGTGCTCCAGACCCGGCAGATAGGTGTCGGTGGCAGCCTCCATCATGAACAGATCGCCGGAGCCAACAGCGTCACCGGTAAAGATGTAGTCCTTGTAGAAGAACACCACAGAGCCCTTGGTGTGGCCCGGCACATCCACCACTTCCAGCTCCTCAGAGCCGATGCGGACCGTGTCGCCGTCCACGATGTTCACCAGCTTCAGGTCCTCGGCGGTGAGGCCGAAGAACTTCTGCATGCTGGAGAGCAGACCCTCCTGGTCATCGGGGTGGATGTAGGTGCGGCGGACCTTGCCGGACTTCAGCAGGGAGGGAATGCCCAGAATGTGGTCGCCGTGCTTGTGGGTCAGCAGGATATCCAGCTCTGCGTCAGGGTTGGTCAGCACGTTCTCCCGCAGGTAGGCGTAGAGGTCTGCTGCGCCGGAGCCGCCCATGGCGGTGTCAATGATCAGGGCTTCCTTGCCCAGATCCATTACCCACAGGGTGTCCATGCCAAAGTCCATGACACGGGTGATGTTGTACTTCACCGGGTAGTGGCTGAACATCATGTTGGGGTTCAGCTTGCCGTGCTGGGTCCGGGTCAGGGACTGGGTAAACATCCAGTTATAGGGAGTGCCGATGCTGTACACACGCTCCCATACCTTGTGGGGCTCCGGCATGGAACCGGCGGTAAAGCCCTCGTACTTCACGCAGGAGCAGCCGGCATCCTTCAGGGCCTGCACAGCCTTGGCAGTCTCGGCCTCCGGCATCTCCGGGTCATCCTTGCAGTGGTAGGCCCACACAGGGGTGTTCTTGATGGCCTCAAAGGCACCGGGGACGGTGTACCACTGGGCAGGCACCATGCCGCACATGGGGATGGCTGCGGCAAAGTAGTAGGGGTAGCTCAGGATCATGTTCCAGACACCGGTACCGCCCATGGACATACCCTCGATGTAAATGCGGTCCGGGTCAATGCGGTGGGCAGCCACATAGCTGTCGATGGCAGACTTCAGGGCCGTAACGGTGTCCGGGTCGGTCCAGTTCTTGCCGGGGCACTGGGGTGCAAACAGGTAGGTGGGGTTCTTCCGGATCATTTCGTCAGAAATGTAGAAGGTAGCACCGTCGTTGGCGGTAAGCTGGGTGCCGTTGGGACCTACGCCGTCCTCGCCGTGGAGGAAAACGATCAGGGGCAGGCGCCCCTTTAGGGTCGGGGCGTAACGGCGGGGATTGTAGGCGTAGTACTCCACCCCGGCAGCACTGCCCGCCTTAAAACGCTTGGCCAGCTCTGCCCGGTCGGGGCTGTCCACCTTGACCAGACAATTCTGGTCGGCGTCCGCTGCAAAGGCAATGCCGCTGGTACCCAGCACACTGGCAACAGCCGCAAAGGCAGCAGTGTTACGCATAAAATCACGTCTGCTCAGTTCCATAGTTTCTTCTCCTTTTGGGGCCAAAAAATAAATACGGATTGTGAATACTGTACGAAACTTCCTCACCATATAAGATGAGAGCTGTCACTAATATATTAATATATCAAAAAAGTGCTGTCAAGAATGTGCCAAAATCTTTGGAGAAGGCTCTAAGCCAGGCTGTCGGGGTTTGTCAAAAATGACGAAAATCATCCTACCAAAAACCACCGTCCATCCCGGACGGCGGTGCAAAGTACCAGTGGTAATGCGACCACAGCCCGGGGCGTTTGTATACCGGGGTGAGCACGATTTCAAATGGCCTCCGCGTGCGCTCTAGCCATCTTCAGCGGAAAATATATTTTTATATTTGCAATTCTGGAAAATCTGCGGATTTTCCAGAATTGCCTTCTCACGGGAGGGATTGCAACGGCAAACGGCATTTCCTGCAACAGCTCCTTTTGTGAAAATGCGTTTGGAGCGCTCCGCAGAACGCGCCAAAGGCGCTTTATTTTACCACCCTTGCAAACTCCGCGGCAAGGGCGGCGTTCACCGAACGGACGGCGTTGGCGTCCGGCTTGATGGCGGTGCGGTCGTAGGTGAACAGACCGTTCACCTCGTCCTCCACGTCGGTCAGCTGGGTGTATACCAGCGCCGAAAGCCCCTTTTGCAGCTGCGGCAGCACCGTGCCCAGCTGCATTTTTTTGTACCGGGCGGTCAGCTCCTCCCGGCTTTTGGCTGTGCCGTAGCCGTAGGTCTTGCGGGGCGGCTCGTGCCCCGGCATGGGCCATGCAATGCCGCCGTACTCGCTCAGCGCCACGGCGCGCGTCTGCGGGCGCACCCGCAGGGGGTAGAAGTAGTTGTGCAGGGAGTATACATCCCCGCCGCCCTGATCGTACCAGCCGCTGGCCTCGTCCACAAGGCGGGTGTCGTCCAGCGCACGGATGGCTTGCACCGCCCCGGCGGCATCGTACTGCCCCCAGCCCTCGTTAAAGGGCACCCAGCAGCCCACGCAGGGGTGGCAGCGCAGCGCCTGTACCGTATCTTCCAGTTCCCGGCGGTATTCTTCCCGGCTGCTTTCGCTGCCCCGGCTCAGCAGCCCCCACAGCGCCGCCTTGTCCGGCAGGCGGCGCATAAGCGGCTGCAAAACATTGGTCAGGTAGGTGACGAACCACAGGTTATACTTGCTGCCGCCGTTGACCATATCCTGCCAGACCACAAGTCCCAGCCTGTCGCAGTGGTAGTACCAGCGCTGCAGCTCTATCTTTGCGTGCTTGCGCAGCAGGTTGTAGCCCAGCGCCTTTACCTCGCTCAGTTCCCGCTCCACCGCCGCATCCGAGGGCGGGGTGTACAGTCCCTCCGGCCAGTAGCCCTGATCCAGCAGGCCGTTGAGCAGGATAGGCTTGTCGTTCAGACAGAAGCGCAGCACGCCCCTTGCGTCCGGTGCGCAGCTCCACTTGCGCAGGGCAAAGTAGCTGTGCACGGTGTCGAACTGTTCTTCCTCTCCCTGCGTGGTGCCCACGGTCAGGTCGTACAAAAAGGGCGTGTCCGGGCTCCACGGGAAGAAATACTCGTCTGCAATATGCAGCGTCACCTCACCGTCCTGGTCGGCCTCATCGCTGCCCCAGTCCTCGGCAATGGTCACACCCCCGGCGCGCACTACCGCCCACAGGTTCGCCGCACCGCCGGGTGCAGAGGTATGGGCTTTCACGGTCACGGTGCAGGCATCATAGTCCGGCGTAACGGTGAGAGACTGGATGTAATTTTCCGGCACGCGCTCCAGCCAGACCGTCTGCCAGATGCCGCTCTGCGCCGGGTAGAACATCCCGCCGGGCTGCAAAGTCTGCTTACCCCGCGCCTGTGTACCGTGGCCGGTGGGGTCCTGCACCGCCACCCACAGGCTGTTGCGGCCTGTGCCGTTGAGCTGCGCGGTGATATCCAGCGTAAAGGGCCAGTAGCCGCCCCGGTGGCCGCCCACCAGATGGCCGTTCACCTGCACGGCGCAGGCGTAGTCCACTGCGCCGAAATGCAGCAGCACCCGTCCGCCCATCCCGGCGGGCGGCGCAAAATATCGGTGGTAGTGCAGCCACTGCCCGGGCTGTAATGTGCGCCCCACCCCGGAGGCGCGGCACTCCGGCGCGTAGGGCACTAAGATCTCGCCATCCCAGCCCGCCGGGCGCTGCGCCGAGGCAGTGATGGCGTACTGCCACAGGCCGTTCAGGTTCTCGTAGCTGTCCCGGCGCATAGCCGGGCGGGGATATTCCGTCAGAGGGTGCATACACTCACCAGCCTTTTTCTCGTTTGCTCCATTCTAGCACAGCCCGGGGCATTTGTATACCGTGGAGCGGACGATTTTGAATGGCCGCCGCGTGTGCTTTGGCCATCTTCAGCGGAAAATTATTTTTATATTTGCAATTCTGGAAAATCTGCGGATTTTCCAGAATTGCTTCTTCATGGGAGTAAAAAAGAGCCGCCGCACGGCGGCATGGCTGTGCGGCGGCTTTGTGAGAAGGTGGGAAATTGTTTAGTTCTCGGCCAGATTACCGGTATAAAGCTGGTAATACTTGCCCTTTTTGGCGATCAGCTCGTCGTGGCTGCCGCGCTCGATGATGCGGCCCTGTTCCAGCACCACGATGCAGTCTGCATTGCGGACGGTAGACAGGCGGTGGGCGATGACAAAGCTGGTGCGGCCGTACATCAGGCCGTCCATGCCGCGCTGCACCAGTGCCTCGGTGCGGGTATCGATGGAGGAGGTCGCCTCGTCCAGAATCAGCACCGGCGGGTCTGCCACGGCTGCACGGGCAATGGCAAGCAGCTGGCGCTGTCCCTGCGAGAGGTTGGCGCCATCGCCGGTCAGCATGGTGTTGTAGCCCTCCGGCAGGCGCTTGATAAAGCCATCTGCGTTGGCCAGACGAGCGGCGGCGATGCACTCTTCATCGGTGGCCTCCAGCCGTCCGTAGCGGATGTTCTCCATCACCGTGCCGGTGAACAGGTGGGTGTCCTGTAGCACGATGCCCAGCGAGCGGCGCAGGTCGGCCTTTTTGATCTTGTGGATGTTGATGCCGTCATAGCGGATCTTGCCATCCTGAATATCGTAGAAGCGGTTGATCAGGTTGGTAATGGTAGTCTTGCCTGCACCGGTGGAGCCGACAAAGGCGATCTTCTGCCCCGGACGGCCGTACAGGTTGATGTCATGCAGCACCGTCTTTTCCGGCACATAGCCAAAGTCTACGTCCGTAAAGGTAATATCGCCCGCCAGCTTGTGGTAGGTAACGGTGCCGTCGTGGTGGGGGTGCTTCCACGCCCACAGACCGGTGCGCTCGGCAGTTTCCACCAGCTGGTCGTTGCGGTCGTACTTGGCGTTCACCAGCGTCACATAGCCCTCGTCGGTCTCGCTGGGCTCGTCCATCATCTTGAAGATGCGCTCGGCACCGGCCAGTGCCATGATGACGCTGTTGGCCTGCATGGACACCTGACTGATGGGCATATTGAAGCCCTTGTTCAGGCTGAGGAAGGCCACCACGGTGCCAAGGGTCATGCTGCCAACGCCGCCAACGGCCATGGCTGCACCAGTCAGCGCGCAGATGGCGTAGCTGATGTTACCCAGCTGGGCGTTGACCGGCATCATGATGTTGGAGAAGGCGTTGGCCTGTTTGGCGCTTTCCTTCAGCTGGTCGTTTAACTCACGGAAGCCGGCAAGGGTCTGCTGCTCGTGAGTGAACACCTTGACCACCTTCTGGCCTTCCATCATCTCCTCGATGTAGCCGTTCACCTTGCCCAGATCCCGCTGCTGCTGGATGAAGTACTTGGAGGAGCTTTTTGCGATCTGCTTGGAGCAGAACAGCATCAGCGCCACCATGAGCATGGTAACGATGGTCAGCTGCCAGCTGAGCATACACATGCTGCAGAACACCGACACGATGGTGATGACGCTGGACACCAGCTGCGGGATGCTCTGGCTGATCATCTGGCGCAGGGTATCTACATCGTTGGTGTACACGGACATGATATCGCCGTGGGGATGGGTGTCAAAATAGGAGATGGGCAGGCTTTCCATGTGGGTGAACAGCTTGGTGCGCAGGTTGCGCAGCGTGCCCTGCGTTACGTTGACCATAACGCGGGCATTGATCCATGCTGCCAGAATACCCACAAGGTAGATGCAGCCCACCCGCAGCAGTGCCCCGGCCAGCGGTGCAAAGCTGGGGTTCTGCTGGTGGGTCATGGGCACGATATAATCGTCCATCAAAGTCTGCAAAAACAGGCTGGCCTGCACATTGGCCAGCGCACTGACCACGATGCAGATAAGCACAAGGATGCAGTGGGGCAGGTAGTTGCGGAACACTTCATCCATGATGCGCCGGAGCAGCTTGCCCGGGTTTTCCACCTTGGGTTTCGGGCCCATGCCGCGGGGACCGCCGGGGCCTTTTACCTCTTTTACCTGTGCCATTACTGCTCACCTCCCTGCTTGTCGAAGTCGCCGCCGCCCTGGGTCTGGCTGTTGTAAACTTCCTGATAAATGGCGTTGGTCCTGAGCAGCTCCTCGTGGGTGCCCAGGCCGTTGATCTGGCCGTTGTCCAGCACCAGGATGCGGTCTGCATCCTGCACCGAGGAGATGCGCTGTGCAATGATGATTTTGGTGGTGCCGGGGATCTCTTCCCGGAAGGCCTTGCGGATCTTGGCGTCGGTGGCGGTGTCCACCGCGCTGGTGGAGTCGTCCAGGATCAGCACCTTGGGCTTGCGCATCAGAGCGCGGGCGATGGTCAGGCGCTGCTTCTGGCCGCCGGACACGTTGGTGCCCCCCTGCTCGATCCAGGTGTTGTACTTATCCGGGAAGCGCTCGATGAATTCATCCGCACAGGCCAGCTTTGCCATGCGGATGCACTCTTCCTCGGTAGCGTTCGCGTCGCCCCAGCGCAGGTTGTCCAGGATAGTGCCGCTGAACAGCACGTTCTTCTGCAGCACCATGGACACTTCGTGGCGCAGGACGTCCAGGTTGTAATCCCGCACATCCACGCCGCCTACCCGCACGGTACCGCTTTCGGCATCGTACAGGCGGGGGATCAGCTGCACCAGGCTGGACTTTGCACTGCCGGTGCCGCCGATGATGCCCAGCGTCTCGCCGGGCTTGATGGAAAAGGTGATATCGTTCAGCACCGGACGGCCCGAACCATGCTTATATTGAAAGGAAACATGGTCGAACTCGATGCTGCCGTCCTTCACCTGCTGCACCGGCTGCTTGGCCGGGGGCAGGTCGGTGGTCTCATCCAGCACTTCCACGATACGCTTGGCGGAAGCGGCCGACATGGAGATCATGACAAAGGCCATGCTCAGCATCATCAGGGCCATGAGGATGTTCATGATGTATCCGAACAGGGCGTTGAGCTGACCGGTGGTCATGGCACCGTGCAGCACATATTTGGCACCCAGCCAGCTCAGGGCGATGTTGCAGCCGTAAACGGCGGTGAGCATGGCAGGGTTGTTGAAGCTCAGGCGGCTCTCGGCCTTGACGAACTGGTTGTACAGGCTCTCGCAGGCCTTGGTGTACTTCTCGTTCTCAAAGCCCTCGCGCACAAAGCTCTTGACCACGCGGATGGCGGACACATTCTCCTGCACCGAGGCGTTGAGGTTGTCGTAGTTCTTGAACACCCGGTCAAAGATGTGGAAGGTGGGGATCATGATGCTGGCCAGCACCACCACCAGAAAGACTACCGCCACCACGAACACCAGCGACAACGGGCCGCCGATGACCACAGCCATGAACAGTGCGAACACCAGATGCACCGGGGCACGCACGCACATGCGCTCGATCATCTGGAACGCATTCTGCACGTTGGTCACATCGGTGGTCATACGGGTGACAAGGCCCGCCGTGGAGAACTTGTCGATGTTGGAGAAGGAATAGTGCTGGATGTTCTCATACATGGCATCGCGCAGATTGCCGGCAAAGCCGGTGGATGCCTCGGCGGCATATTTACCGGCCAGAACGCCCAGCAGCAGCGCAATGGCTGCCACAAGAAAGGTGAGCAGACCATACTTGACGATGGCGTGCATATCGCCCTTTTCAATGCCCAGGTCAATGATAAAGGCCATGATGGTGGGCAGCAGCACATCCATCACGGCTTCCAGGGCTGCAAAGAGCGGTGTCAGGACTGCGGCGCGTTTGTACTCGCCCAGATGTGACACGAGCTTTTTGATCATCTGAGTTACCTCCTGTTAATTTTATTTGTTTGGTACAAAACAATTCTATACAAAACAGATTTAATGTCAAGATGTTTGCAAAACTTTCGGAAATTGTTCATAATTAACATTTTCACAAACATCTTTTCGGCGTTTTGACAAGAGTCGAACACTCTTGCGTTATACTTGGGCGGGCCAACCGGGAGCTTTCCACGCAAATGCAAAGCAAAATAATTCTTCCGCTGAATATGGCCAGAGCGCATGCGGCGGCCATTTCAAATGGTTTACTTCAGCGCGTCCCGCAGCTTGTTCAGCAGCCGGAGCAGCTCGGCGTTTTCCTCTTCCGTCAGCAGATTGGCCACATAGTCGTCCGTCTGGTGGAAGGAGAGGATGGTGTTTTCATGGAAGCGGACGCCCTCTTCCGTCAGCACCAGCTGTTTCAGCCGGGCATCCTGCGGCACGCTCTGGCGCTGGATGTAGCCCTTGCGCTCCATCAGCTGCAGGATGTTGGTCACGGTGGAGCGGGTAATGGAAAACTCCCGCTCAATGTCCCGCTGGAACACCTGCTCCTCCCGGTGCCGGTAAAGATACTCGATGATCCAGCCGTGCATCGGGGTGGCCTGCTCCACACCGTTGGCGCGGGCAAACTGGTTGATCTTGCGGAAGATCAGGTTGTCCACCCGGCGGATCTGGGCCGGGATGACCTGCGGCCCCTCCCAAGGGGGATCGGCGTGGTCTCTGCATTCGTTCTGTTTTTCGTCACACATACGATCGGTTCCTTCTGAATTGTTTTTTGCTCAAACTGTTTTCTATAAAACTGTTCGATATGAGACTATTGTAATCCCACTGTCCCTGTTTGTCAAGGGCAGCAAAAAAGACTTCTCCCAAAGGAGAAGCCTTTCCGATCTCTGTGTCACTGATTTTCTTCCACCCATTCCCGCACGCGGTCAGGGCGGTTGGTCACGATGCAGTCCGGCCCCAGGGGCAGCAGGCTCCGGACAGCCTTTTCCGTGTCCACGGTCCACAGGGCCACCTTGACCCCCATGGCCTGCAGCTTTGGGATAAAGTCCGGGTTGCTGTAGGCGGTGTGGTACTCGCAGCTGACGTACTCCGGCTTAAAGTCCAGGCTCTTGACATAGGCCACCGGGTTGTGCTGGTCGGCCAGATGCTTTGCCACCGCCTGCAGGCTCTCCCCGGGGAAGTTTGCCCGCAGCATGCTCACCTTGTCGTTCACCCAGCGGGTCATCCAGCCGTTTTCCTCATCCGGGTCCATGCCCGCATCCACCGGCAGGGCGGCCAGCTCTTCGTCCAGCGCCGCTTCCTCATCCTCCATGCCGTTCACCAGGCCCAGGTCCTTCCAGATGACCGGCGGCGGCAGCACCATGCTCTCGAATGCGCCGTACAGCAGCACGCCCACCCGCAGTTCCGGCATCAGCGCCTTGGCCTGCCGCAGCAGGTCGTGGTTGAACGAAATAAGTACCAGTCGGTCGGCGATGTCTGCCGCGCGGATGGCATCCACCACACCGGGCACAAAAGCCGGGTCGTTGTCCATGGTGGATTTCATTTCCAGTTGGACCGCGCAGCCCTCCATGCTCCTGCACAGGGCCAGTGCCTCGGCCAGGGTGGCGATCTTCTCATCTTTATAGGCAACGTCCTTCCAGCTGCCGAAGTCCAGGTCTTTCAGTTCGCCCTCGGTCATATCGTAGATACGGCCGGAAATATCGGTGTGCAGGTCGATGATATAGTCGTGGTGGATCACAAGGCCGCCGTCCAGCGTCTTTTGTACGTCCATTTCCACACCGTCGGCCCCGATCTCCATCGCCTTGCGGAAAGCCGCCAGCGTGTTTTCCGGTGCCAGATAAGATGCGCCACGGTGCGCAATGATCTGAGGTATCATAAGCAGAATTTTCCTTTCTGTACAGCAAAGCTGCCGCCTTTCAGCATACCCTATCCGCCGGGCTGTGTCCATCTGCGCATTCCACAAAAAAGCGGGTCGTTTTTTGTCTCATTCGCGCTGAAAGTACGACTTTTATCGTCAAAACGACGAATTCATCCGATGATTTTTGCACATTTTTCACGAGAAATTTGCAAAACGCGGGGCAAATCTCTCCCATCTGTTTCTTTCAAACCGGCAGCGGGCATGGTACAATAGTGCTGTAAGGATGTGCCGCGCCCGGCGGCCGGAAAAAGGGAAATGGAGTGTTTGACTATGACTGCATTCAAGCCCATCAAAGAAGGCAAAGTCCGTGAAATTTACGACAATGGCAACAGCCTGATCATGGTTGCCACCGACCGCATTTCTGCGTTTGATGTCATCCTGAAAAACAAGGTGACCAAAAAGGGCACCGTGCTCACCCAGATGAGCAAGTTCTGGTTCGACTACACCAAGGATCTGCTGCCCAACCATATGCTGAGCGTGGACGTGAAGGATATGCCGGAGTTCTTCCGGCAGCCCCAGTTCGACGGCAACAGCATGCTGTGCCGCAAGCTGACCATGCTGCCCATCGAGTGCATCGTGCGCGGCTACATCACCGGCAGCGGCTGGGCAAGCTACCAAAAGACCGGCAAGGTGTGCGGCATCCAGCTGCCCGAGGGCCTGCAGGAGTCCCAGAAGCTGCCGGAGCCCATCTACACCCCCTCCACCAAGGCCGAGATCGGCGACCACGACGAGAACATCTCCTACGAGCGCAGCATTGAGGTGCTGGAGAAGCAGTTCCCCGGCCACGGCCTGGAGTACGCCACCAAGCTGCGGGACTACACCATCGCCCTGTACAAGAAGTGCGCCGAGTACGCCCTGACCCGCGGCATCATCATCGCCGACACCAAGTTCGAGTTTGGTCTGGATGAGGACGGCAACGTGGTGCTGGGCGATGAGATGCTCACCCCGGATTCCTCCCGCTTCTGGCCGCTGGAGGGCTATGAGCCGGGCCACGGCCAGCCCTCTTTCGACAAGCAGTTCGTCCGTGACTGGCTGAAGGCCCATCCGGACAGCAACTACGATCTGCCCCAGGACGTGATCGACAAGACCATCGCCAAGTATCTGGAGGCCTATGAGCTGCTCACCGGCAAGAAGCTGTAAGCTCTTTTTCAACAAACAACGCGCCCGCTGTGGAAAACTCCACAGCGGGCGCTTTTTCAGTTTTTATACAGCCGCCTCTGGTTCGGCCTCTTCGCCGGGCGCAGTGTCCTCTTCCGGCTCATTTTCTTCGTCCAGCAGATACTGCACTTCGACCTGCCGTTCCATCTCATCCGCGGTCCAGTCCAGCTGCACCGTGCCGTCCAGTTCCAGCGTGTACTGTTCCACACGCTGCAGGGTACCGGAATCCAGGCTCTGGCCCGGGTCGTTGTCCGGCGACCACACGATGCGCAGTTCATCCGGCTGCAGGGTGCCAGCCCGCACCGTACCGGCCACGCTGCGGCAGTCCTGCGCAAAGGCTCCGGTGCTGTCGTAGGGGCCATACAGCATTACGGTCAGGCTCAGGTGTCCATCACCCGGCTGCAGCTCCTGCAGGTCATCCACGCTGTTGGCGTAAAGATACAGGTCGGTGTACACATCCCGCAGGCGGAGGTCCGGGTTTTCCTTCCGGAGAGCCTCATACACCTGTGTGGTGTACGCCTTGCTCAGCTTCATCTCGTTCTGTCCGCGGGCAGGGTCGATCTCGCTCCACACCATGGGCAGAAAGCTCAGGCACATACAAACTGCGATGAGCCCCAGACAGACCAACACCGAGACAAAATCATACTTCCAGCGGCCCGGCCGGGCGGCGAAGAACAGCACCTCACATCCCAGCAGCACCAGGGCTGCCGCCGGGGCGATGCGCACCACCAGCTGCCAGTCAAAGCCCGGCACAAAGTAATAACACAGGAAGAAGATGCCCGCTGCAATCAGGCAGGCGCCCAGCGTCAGGCTGCCCACCCGGCGGCGGGGGGCGTCCTGCAGCTTTGCAGCTTCCGGCCGGGTTTCCGGCTCCGTCGCTGCTGTCTTATTCGGTTCGTCCATCGTCGCCCTCCGCATTCTCCGGCTGTTCCGGCTCATCGGGGTCCTCCGGGGTCACCGGGTCGCCCAGCAGAGCGCTGAGCTTCGGCATGGCAAAGTCTGCGGTTTCCTCCGGGGCTTCCGGTGCATCGGCTTCGGCTGCGGTGTACTCGCGGAAGTCCTCGTCCTCCGGTTCCTCTGCCTTTTTGCGGTGCACCTTTTTGCCCTTGGGGCCGCGCACCAGCCACAGGCCGCAGACGATGAGGGCCACGCAGGTCACGATCTGGGGCAGCTCATCCAGCATCAGATAGAAGGCGCGGAACACAGGGTTGTTCTGGCCCCAGCGCCACATCACATCGCCGAACACCCGCATGATGACGTTCTCGTAGGCCACTAGGCCGCCCAGGGCAATGAGGCCCCAGCCCAGCAGCTTGTGGCTGTCCATCATGAAGTCCTGCATCCGCTTGTCTTTCCAGTTGATGTGCACCAGATAGTCGTCTGCCGGGGCATTCTCCGCGATGATCTGGGCGCGGAGGTTGAAGGTATCGAAAAAGCTGTACATATACACCACGATGCAGCCGACTACCAGCGCATCCAGCCCCGTGGCGCTGCCTACGATAATAAACAGGCAGAACATGGTGATGAGCGAGAGTCCCCGCTTCATATAGCCCTGATACATCTGGCCCGCGCCGGGGATGCAGGCAAACAGCAGGGTCAGGATTCCGTTTTTCTTCATAGTCGATTCCCTCATTTCTTCTGGTTGGAAACGGCAGCTTCAGGCTCTGCCGCAGATTCGTTTTTGCCGAACAGCAGGCTGTCCAGCGTGCCGGTCAGCTTCTGGGACAAGGTGGGCGCAGGCTCTTTATCCTGCACCGGCTTGCCCAGCTGTTCCGGCTGGGTGGGGGTGCGTTCGTCGTCCTGCACGGGCCTGCCCAGCTGTTCCGGCTCCGTGGTCTGGGTGGTTTCGGGCAGCCAGCTGCGCACCGTTTCGCCGGTGGACAGGATCTGTTCCAGGGTGCCGGTGCGCCACATGGTCAGCGCCAGCACCGCCGCCACAGCGGCTACGGCGGCCCGGCCCCAGGTGTTCTGCATCAGCCGCACCCAGATGGTGCCCATCACCGCCCCGCGGGCGGAGCGCGGCGGCTCTTCCAGCACATCGGCGGTGAGCAGGGCTGTGTACCGGTCCATGCACTTGTCGCAGTAGGACAGGTGCTCGGCGGCTTCCAGCCTGCCCAGCTCGTCCAGCTGCCCGCCGATGACGGCGTGCAGCCCTTCCTCAGTCAGGCATCCGTTCTGATCAAACAGTTCCATGTACGCTCCTCCCTTCCTGTTGTTCCCGGATCTGCTGTACCAGCATCTTTTTGGCCCGGTAGATCTGCGCGTTCACGGTTTTTTCCGGGCGGCCGCACAGACGTGCCGCCTCGGCCATGGTGTGCTGTTCCAGCAGCACCAGACGACAGGGTGTCTTGTAGGGCTCCCGCAGGTCCAGGATCATGCGGGTGAGTTCTTCCGCTCCCAGCGTGTCCAGCACCTGCTGTTCCGGCTCCAGGCCGGGCGGTGCCCCCTCCAGCGCCAGCACCTCGTCGCCCGGCGTGTTCACCCGGCGCACCCATGCGCTGCGTAAGTAATCCTTGGCTTTGTTGGCCGCAATGCGGGCCAGCCATTGCTTTTCAAAGCCGGACGGACAGCGGTCGATGGCCCGCCATGCCGCCAGAAAGGTCTCCTGGGTCAGATCCTGCGCATCCCCCACGTCCGGCACCAGCTGATGACAGACCGTGTAGACCAGAGACTGATATTTTTGCACCATCGCGCTGAATTCCAGTGTTGTCAACGACCTGCTCATCCTCCTTTCCGGCTGTGGAGGGCGGTGCTCTGCACGGCCCTTCTGTTGATTCAAACGAGACAGCCGCCGCATTCCCTGCACAAACCGCAGATTTTTTTGCAAAAAGTTTGTGTTTTGCCCGTTCCATGCTACAATGTGGTTATAGTATAGCACGAAAGGAGCCTTACCGCCATGCCTTCTACCACCCGTCAGGCCCTTCTGCAGGCACTGAGTGCCGCCGGGGGTGCCTATATCTCCGGCCAGCAGCTGGCCGGACGGCTGGGCGTGAGCCGCGCCGCCGTCCACAAGGCGGCCGCCGCCCTCACCGCACAGGGTTACGCACTGGAAGCCGTCTCCCGCCGGGGGTATCGGCTGCTGGGCGGCGACCCCTTCTGTGCCGAGGCCGTGGGCCCCTACCCCGCCCCGGTGCAGGTGTACGACACGCTGGAAAGCTCCAACCGGACGGCCAAGCTGCTGGCGCTGGACGGTGCGCCCCACGGCACGCTGGTGCTCACAGCCCACCAGAGCGCCGGCCGGGGACGGTTGGGCCGTGTATTTGAAAGCCCGGCCGGGAAGGGCGTGTACCTCTCGGTACTGCTGCGCCCGGCGGTCCCGGCGGCCAGCGCCCAGACGGCCACCATCGGGGCCGCCGTGGCGGTGTGCCGGGCGGTACAGGAGCTGTGCGGGCTGGAACTGGGCATCAAGTGGGTCAACGACCTGTATTATCACTGTCTCTTATACACATCTCCGAGCCCACGAGACGCGTAGTAATCTCG
>ENA-OZHU01000441-OZHU01000441.1-human-gut-metagenome-genome-assembly--contig:-NODE-441-length-26950-cov-10.677115_pt1 | contig 26950 bp, 30 predicted proteins | sample MGYA00244054_ERZ653700 | MGnify/ENA primary metagenome ERZ653700 (study PRJEB26926, sample SAMN06165279) | human gut metagenome | biome: ENVO:00009003; feature: ENVO:2100002; material: ENVO:00002003...
GATTACTACGCGTCTCGTGGGCTCGGAGATGTGTATAAGAGACAGGTATATATATCACAGTAACTATTAATATGGCAGCAGACCTCCCTGTTATGGGAGGGGAAAGGATAATATGAGCAGAGAAACAGATTTGAAACTTATAAGAGCAGGTCAAAGACGTTTTGAACAGGTATACAGCCGTAGAGAATGGATGGAAGCATTTGGAAAGAATTATCTGTATGAAGACTCTGCGGATAACAATGCGCTTGAACAGGTATTACAGCAGCTTTTTAAAGATAATAAGCATCTGAGAGACAAAATATACACTTCAAGTCTTGAGACAGCGGAAATCATGGGGATTTTATGTGCGGATGATGAAGCGGTGTATCAGATTTGTGTACATAACAGGATTTATACAATGGATATAAATCGAGAATTAGGCAGGGTGACAATAACTGCACCACCAGACGAAAAAACAGAATGGAACAGAGAAGATGTTGTGGCAGCAGTTATAGATATTTATAGCAAGACAGAGGAGGATATATGATTGCAGAGATAATAAGCTTTATAGCCGGAGCAGCATTAGCAAGTGTTATTGTCGGATTCTGTAAAGCTGGAAAGGACAACTAATGACACAGGAAACATTATTGCAGATAGGAAAACTTGGACTTGCAATAGAAGATGGCGCAAATAGGGTACTGGATATGTACAGAGTCAAGGAAGAACTTACAGGGGAAGACTTATTCAAGGGGGAGCCAAGCGAAGACAGAAGCCATTACGCAGGGTATACAAAGCTGTGCAAGCTCCCTGGCATGAAAGATATAGCAGATGATGCGGCTGAATATATCAAGAACCGATTAAGTGAGGTAATTGAAGAACATTGTAAGTCTTTAGAAGTCTGTATTTCTGCATTAAGCGATGCAGTAACAGTAAAAGAGGACAAGCCGGATAGAAAGGCGAAGTCTCCCAGTTAAGAAACAAAATGACAAGAATGGATTCTATTGTGCAAAATGCGGCAATTATATTTCTACACTTACGATAGACAGGACTACGTGGGGATATAAGAAAGGCAGCAGGTATTACTGCTCGTATAAGTGTATGCGGGCAAAAGAAAAATAAGAATAGCAGAAAGGAGCTTGGAACTCTGGCCAGAGTGATTCGTACGATGTTCCTTTCAAAAATGACATACCAGGAGTTTTTAGAAAGCAAGATAGAACTTGCACAGGATAGCGGATTTGAAGTAAATCCGGCAGATATTAACAAAGCATTAAAGCCACATCAGAGGGATGCCGTAATATGGGCACTTAAAGGTGGAAGAAGAGCTTTGTTTGAAAGTTTTGGTTTAGGTAAAACCATACAGGAGATAGAATTCTGTAAACAGGTAATAGATCACGAGGGCGGAAGGGCTTTGATTGTGCTTCCACTTGGAGTAAAACAGGAATTTACACAGGACGCTGTGGATGTTCTTGGATATGATGCACCTGTTTATTGCAGAAGCATGGAAGAAGTAGAATCCTGTGACAGCAGTATTGTGCTTACCAACTATGAAAGAGTAAGAGATGGTGATATAAGACCAGATTATTTTGTTGCAACATCGCTGGATGAAGCAAGTGTTTTAAGGTCTTTTGGAAGCAAGACATACCAGACATTTCTTGATAAGTTCAAGAATGTTCCTTACAAGCTGGTAGCCACAGCAACGCCAAGTCCAAACAAATACAAAGAGCTTATACATTATGCCGGATATCTTGAGATAATGGATACAGGGCAGGCACTTACAAGATTCTTTCAGAGAGACAGCACTAAGGCAAACAATCTTACATTGTACCCGAATATGGAAGATGAATTCTGGCTGTGGGTTTCATCATGGGCGTTGTTCATAACGAAACCTTCAGATGTAAATCCAGAATATTCTGATGATGGCTATGTGTTGCCTCCACTTGATGTAAGGTGGCATGAGATACCAATACATTACGGAGATACATCTGATAAAACAGGACAAATGCAGTTATTTACAGAAGCGGCAGCAGGCTTGAAGGAAGCTGCAGAAGTAAAAAGAAACAGCATTGACCAGCGTGTTGAAAAAATGAAAGAGATTGTAGAGAGTTCGCCTGAGGAGCATTTCCTTTTGTGGCATGACTTAGAGTCTGAAAGAAAAGCAATTCTTAAGGCAATACCGGAAGTTGTAGATATATATGGCTCACAGGATTATGACCTGAGAGAAAAGCGCGTTATTGATTTTGCACAGGGAAGAATCAAGCTGTTTGCAACAAAGAAATCAATATCGGGCTCAGGTTGTAACTTTCAGCGTTACTGCCACAGGGAGATATTCTTGGGGATTGATTATGAGTTTAACGATTTTATTCAGGCAGTACATAGATGTTACAGGTTCTTACAGACAGATACAGTTGTTATAGACATTATATACATGGAGAACGAAAGACAGATAAAAGAAGCACTGCTTGAGAAATGGAAGAATCATAATCACATGGTTAAAAAAATGACGGATATTGTAAAGAAATATGGTTTAAGTCCGGCATCTAAAATAAAGCGGTTAGAGAGAAAGATGGGAGTTGAGACAGTGAAAGTACAGGGAAAGCATTATACAGCGGTAAATGATGATTGTGTTGAAGAGTGCAGAAGAATTGAGAGTAATTCTGTAGGACTTATACACACATCCATTCCATTCGGAAATCATTATGAGTATAGCGCCAATTACAACGACTTCGGACACAATGAGAATACAGAAAAGTTCTTTGAGCAGATGGACTTCCTTACACCGGAGCTTTTAAGGATTCTTGAACCTGGCAGGGTAGCAGCCATCCATGTAAAAGACAGGGTATTATTTGGAAATGCTACAGGAACTGGAATGCCTACAATAGAGCCGTTTCATGCACAGTGTATAGAACACTACATGAAACACGGTTTTCAGTATTTTGGAATGATAACAGTTGTTACAGATGTAGTCAGGGAGAATAACCAGACATACCGCCTTGGATGGTCTGAACAGTGTAAAGACGGTTCAAAGATGGGCGTAGGCTGTCCTGAATACATACTTCTGTTTAGAAAGCTTCCAACGGATAAGTCTAATGCATATGCGGATGATCCTGTAAAGAAAACCAAGGAAGATTATACAAGGGCACAATGGCAGATAGACGCTCACGGATACTGGAGAAGTTCAGGCGACAGGCTTATAAGCAAAGATGAGCTTAAGGAATTCAGTGTTGATGATTTACAGAGAGTTTATAGGGAATACAGCCGTTCAAATGTATACAGCTATGAAGAACATGTGAAGCTTGCGGAAGAGTTAGATAAAAATGATAAGCTCCCAGCCACATTTATGGTTGTTGCTCCCGGTTCATGGAATAACCTTGATGTATGGGATGATATAAACAGAATGAGAACACTTAATACAACACAGAGCAGACGCAGGCAGCAGATGCATGTATGCCCACTGCAGCTTGATATTGTTGAAAGAATCATTAACAGATACAGTAATGAAGGTGATATGGTTCTTGACCCGTTTGGAGGCTTAATGACAGTTCCAATGACGGCAGTAAAGATGAAAAGATACGGCTATGGAATAGAACTGAGCTGTGACTATTTCAGAGATGGTGTTGGATATCTTCAGGAAGCAGAGAATGAGATAGAAACACCTACACTGTTTGACTTTATGGAGGCTTAATATGATAAACGGGGAATTAATAGTTGATAATTTCGCTGGTGGGGGCGGAGCCTCCACCGGAATAGAAGAAGCTACCGGCTTTAGTGTGGATATAGCAATTAACCATGATCCTAAGGCTATTGCAATGCATAAAGCAAACCATCCGAATACAAAGCATTATTGTGAAGATGTATGGCAGGTAGACCCAGTGCAGGCATGTAATGGGCATCCTGTGGGGCTTGCCTGGTTCTCTCCGGACTGTAAACATTTCAGCAAGGCAAAAGGCGGTAAGCCAAAGGATAAGAATATAAGAGGTCTTGCATGGGTAGCGTGCCGGTGGGCTGGACTGGTAAGACCTAGAGTAATCATGTTGGAGAATGTAGAAGAATTCAAGACATGGGGACCACTGAACAGAGGGCATCATCCAATAAAAACAAAGCAGGGCAAGACATTTAATAAATTTGTAAGCCAGCTGCAGGATTTAGGATATGAAGTGCAGTTCAGGGAGCTTGTGGCAGCAGATTACGGAGCACCTACAATGAGAAAAAGATTCTTCATGATTGCAAGATGTGATGGTAAACCCATTATATGGCCAGAACCAACACATGCACCGGCAGATAGCCAAGCCGTAAAAAATGGCTTGTTAAAGCCTTATGTTGGAGCGTATACACAGATAGATTTTAGCAGACTATGCCCCAGCATATTTGATACATCTGAACAAATAAAGGAGAAATATGGAATAAAAGCGGTAAGACCATTAGCACCTAAGACAATGGAAAGAATCGCAAGAGGCTTAAAGAAATTTGTTTTGGATAACCCAGAACCTTTTATTGTTCAGTGTAATCATGGTGGAGACAGAAGACCGCTGGATACTAAAGAACCATTGCCAACAATTACAGGTAAACATGGATATGGGATTGTAGAACCAACCCTTGCACCATATATGGGAACTAATACAACAAATCATCCGGGTGGAAATTGCAGAAATCCGATACATACAATCACCACAGGCAATCAACAATGTCTTATTAGTCCAATACTGATTCAGTATCATTCTGAAACGAATCAGGGAGAAGTAAGAGGTCAGACAATAGATAATCCGGTTATGACTATAGATGGTTCTAACAGATATGGACTGGTTTTATCGAACCTTATTCAGATGAATAACCATTGTGACGGAAGAGATATAAAGAAGCCTCTTCCAACTATAACAGCAGGCGATGGACATTTTGGAGAAGTAAGGGCATTTCTGGTTAAGTATTATGGAGATGCTACAGGACAGGATATTAAACATCCTCTCGATACAATTACCACAAAGGACCGGTTCGGTCTTGTAACCATAGAAGGTACAGATTACCAGATTGTAGATATAGGACTAAGAATGTTAGAGCCTAGAGAACTGTATGGGTGCCAGGGATTTCCAAGCGACTACATAATCGACCATGATTACACAGGAAAGACATACCCAAGAGCGGAGCAGGTTAAGAGATGTGGAAATTCTGTTAGTCCAATGGTACCTAATGCACTGGTAAGAGCTAATCTTAAAGAATTATGCATAGCGCAGAGAATGCCTAACTGCAGTATAAACGAGGAAAAGACAGGGCAATTAAGATTTGCCTAATAAGGAGAATAATTATGATTAAATGTGATAAAGGTAGAATTGAAATAAAAGGAACACCAATGGTACTTGTTGGAGAATTAGGAACAGCAATACAGACTGTATATAGAGCAATGCTTAATACAGGTATTGATAAGGTATTTGCTGAAGAAAGAATTAAGAAAGCCTGTGAGCAGGCACTTTTAACAGACAAACAGCAGGAAGAGGTATCGAAAGACCTTGATAAAAAAATAGATGAAAAGCTGGATAAATTGGCTAATGCAATATTAAAGGAACTTTTTGAGGGAGGTAGTAATGATGGTCAATAGAGATTGTATAATGGCTAATCTTGAGCAGAGAGACTGTAAAGGACTTAAAGAACTGTATTGCGCCAAGGAGGATAAGCCATGCCCATTCTATAAGCCGGTGGATAAATACAATAGAGATGGCAGCAGAAAGAAGGAATAGATAATGCGGAAAACTATTCCTAAAAAGATTAGAAAGATTGTGTATCAAAAATATAATGGTCACTGTGCATATTGTGGTTGCGAGATACCGGAAAAAGGATTTAATGTAGACCATCTGCATTGTTTAAGAAATTATGAGTATGACGAGGACATAGATGTTCACGATGTAAGCAATATGATGCCAGCTTGCGGCTCCTGCAATCGATATAAGGCAACGATGGATTTAGAGACATTTAGAGAGCAATTACAGAAAATACCAGACAGGCTAAAAAGGGATGTGTGTACTTACAATATCGCTGTGAGGTTTGGTATGGTTCAGGAAAAACGAGAGCCAATAAAATTTTACTTCGAAAAAATGAAAGAAACAGGAACGGCAGAAGTTACAGGAAAAGAATTTCAAGTCCGAATACATAATAAGTGGATTAATTGAGAGGTAACAAGTGTTTAAATTATTTAGAAAGGAATAACGAATCCTCGGTAAACCGAGGTTGCTAAATAAAGATGTTAAAGATTTAGTTGTAAAGTGTGAAATAGTAGCGTTAATGATTCGATAAGGTGGAATTTGAAGTAGCGCAGTTATACGGTAATCAGTAATTGAGTTTCAGACCATTGGCATGGGAAGTCGATTCACACTATCCACGCACAGGATTTGTAGCGTGGTGTTATGAAAAAAGATTATAAGGTGTGCTGGTTATCTGCAGGCATTTCAAGCTTTATTGCAGGATATTTGAACGATACAGCCACATTCACAGATGGAGAAGGAAAGAAATACAGGAGAACTCCGGTTGATGAATGGATATATATTGATATAAAGGACCAGCACCCTGATAGTATGCGATTTATAAGGGATTGTGAAAAAATAATAGGTAAGAAAGTAACGATTCTTAAATCTGACAGGTTTAATTGTGTTGAAGATGTTATTAGAAAGTACAAGTTCATAAATTCAGAGCATGGCGCACCCTGTACAGGAATGCTAAAGAAAGCAGTAAGGAAGAAGTGGGAAAATGAACATAAAGAACGTGCTTTAACTTATGTTTGGGGAATGGATCTTAACGAGAAAAACAGAGCGGAAAGATTAAATATAAATTTTCCTGAACAAATGCATGAGTTTCCATTAATTGATTTAATGCTTAAAAAACAGGACTGCCACGCTATTGCGAATAGAATGGGAATATCCAGACCGCTTATGTATGAACTAGGCTATCAGAACAATAATTGCATAGGTTGTGTAAAAGGCGGAATGGGTTACTGGAATAAAATACGGAAAGATTTTCCGGAAGTATTTGAAAGCCGGGCAAAGTTAGAAAGAGAAATAGGCGCAACCTGTATTAATGGCATATTTTTAGACGAATTAGAACCTGACAGGGGAAGAATAGAAGACGAAATCAGCACAGATTGCGGAATTATGTGTTACTTGAATCTATAAAGGAGTTAGATATGACTTATAAAAAGTTGTTAAAAAAGCTAAAAAGCATATACGAACAAGAATTATTGATTACAAGCCTGATAGTAGTATACATATAGCTGGAATAAATGATAATAGCCAGATACCAAATGCGTCGCATGCTGGCTTAAAGACGGTTCACAGATAATATATATTAGCGGCAAAACAGGAGGGAAAATGAGACTGATTGATGCAGATAAAGGCAACCAAGATAGTAAAGGCAGGTGGGAGAGGAAATGTTAATACCGAAAGTAAAAGCTAAAGAATTTGAAAAATTTGGTTTTAAGAAGTGCAAGGGCGAATATGGTAAGGGCGGTTGCTATTACCTTTGTGTTGCAAGGGGGTGCAAAATGCTTTTTGTGAGCAGTGCGATTTTTGATGTTAATGATTGGATAGATAATGACCCAAGAATACACAAAGACGCAAATTGCAGATACAGAGACCACAGGACATACCTTGATATTATTTATGAATTAATCAAGGCTGATATGCTTGGAATGGAAGGTAGGTGATGAATAACTTGAAAAACAACAATATAAAAGACCTTCTTAAGCAGTACAATGATCTGGTTAAGGAGAAACAGGAAATACAGGCCGCGATTGATAAGATACAAAGAGAACTGGATAAAATGGAAGCAGAAGGATATACGGAAAAGGATAGTGTTACAGGCGGAGATGGAGGTAAGCAGCATTTTGTTGTAGAAGGCTTCCCTTATCCGGCATATTCACGGAAGAGAACACTTCTTTTAGTGCGACAGCGGCAGCAGATAGATGTTAAAGAGAAAATAGACACTCAAATTAACCTCATAGAAAAGTGTGTAAATGAAATTGACAATAGCAGAATGCGACGGCTTATAACATTAAGATACATAGAAGGTTTATCTTGGGTGCAGGTAGCAAGAAAGATGGGAAAACATCACACAGCAGATGGCTGCAGAATGGCAGTAGAAAGATTTTTAGCAAAAATTTAAAGTTTGTTCGCTCTGTTCGTTTTGTCTGTGTTAATATCTAAACTGGACATGATGGACAGCATGATTTCTCCATTATTAAATATTAATACCCCCGGTAAGACACTGGCTTAAGGCTGGTGTCTTTTTTGTATGCCAAGAAAGGAGCTGATTGTGTGAGATTAACAGATAAACAACGGAAATTCTGTGATGAATACCTTATAGACCTTAATGCCACACAAGCGGCTATTAGGGCGGGGTACACAGAAAAGTATGCAAATACAAACGCATCAAAATTACTACAAAATACTACAATTTCACAGTACATAGGAGAAAGACAAAAAGAACTATCGCGCAAGACGGAAATTACTCAGGAGCGAGTGATCAGGGAACTTGCCTTGATAGCTTTTTCTAATACAGCAGATTATGCACATGTAGTCGAGAAGAAGATGAAAGCAGAAGTAGGCGGAATGCTTGTGGATATACTGGATGAAGATGGCAAACCTGCTACATACAGGACTGTAGAGCCAGTATTGACAGAAGAACTTACAGAAGAACAAAAGCGTGCATTAGCTGTTATTAAGAAAGGGCGAGATGGATTAGAGGTCAAGCCGTGTGATAAGGTGAGGGCATTGGAGCTTCTTGGCAAACATCTTGGAATGTTCACGGATAAGATAGAAGCAAATATAAACGATTCTGTAAAGGATGAGCTTGCAGAGCTTCTTGCTCAGCGTAAGGCAAGCAAGGGGTGAGCCTGATGCTTCTAAGTGATAAGTATTGGGATTACATAGATACACCGGCAAGAGCAGAATTCCTTGAAGGTTCTACTGCATCAGGTAAGACAACAACGGTTGCTGTGAAGTTTATCATGAATGTAGCAGAATCAGATATGAAGCTGCATGTTATAGCCGGTAATACAACAGGTGTTATTGAAAAGAATATAATCAATGCAGATATGGGATTACTTCAGATATTCCCTAATTTGGAATACTGTGGAAACGGTGATAAAGAGAATAAACTTCCACATATTAAATTCAAAACTGGCAGCAGTACAAAGATAATATATATTCTTGGTTACGATAATGCCAGCAAGTGGAAGAATGCCTTGGGTTCACAGTTTGGATGTGTGTGGGTAGATGAGTGCAATACAGCTAACATAGACTTCATACGAGAGATATTCGGACGTTCTGAATACTTTGTAGGTACACTTAATCCGGATGCGCCTACGCTGCCAATATATTCAGAGTACATCAATCACGCCAGACCGATTGATAAGTACAAGGCAGATGTGCCTGAAGAGATATGGAAGGACCTTAACGGTTGTGAGCCTATTAAAGACTGGGTATATTGGTTCTTCACATTTGAAGATAATATATCCATGACACCAGAGAAGATAGAACAGAAAAAAATGAGCTATCCTCCCGGTACCAAGATATATAAAAACAAGATATTGGGATTAAGAGGCAAGGCTACAGGTCTTGTCTTTTCTAATTTCTGCAGGCGGCATGTTATTACTAAAGAACAGGCTAAGGCATTTATTAAGCGAGAATATGACGACAAGCAGACAGAATGGTTTGTAATATATACAAGCGGTCTTGATACGGCATATTCAACTAAGAGTCCTGATACTATTGCAATGTCCTATATGGGAATAACAAACAAAGGGAAGCTAATTATACTGGCAGAAAGGGTATATAACAATGCGGCTCTTGATATACCAATAGCTCCAAGTGATACAGTAAGGAATTACATAGATTTCCTTGAAAGAAACCGTAAGGAATGGGGCGGCATGGCAAAGAATACATTTGTTGATAATGCTGACCAAGCAACAATAACAGAATTTGCCAAGTATAAGAGAGAACATCATGAATGCCTGTATATATTTAATAATGCATATAAGAAAGTAACAATAATAGACAGAATAAACCTGCAGCTTGGCTGGATGTCTTTTAATGATGAAAAGGGCAAAGAGCCAAGCTATTATGTTGTAGATACATGCACGAACTACACAGGGGAACTGCAGGTATACAGTTGGCTGGAAGATAAAGACTGTGAGCCGGAAGATGGAAATGACCACATGGTAAACAGTACGCAATATGGCTGGATACCATACAGGGACAAAGTTGGAGTAGAGAACGGATAGGAGAGTGAGAGAGGTGAGCATATTTAATACTATGGCTGATAAGATAAGAGATGGAATAAGGACATGGTTGCGTGTACAGCCGGCACTGAGAGGTATAATTAATATACAGGAAATCTTCGACTTTGAAGGTAATGCCATTAAGAATCAGATATGGTACAGAGGTGTAAGTGAGGAACTGTCACAGCTGTATGATCAGATTGATGGAGATAAGACAAGATTCTGGGCTGCAAAATGCTCTCCTGGATTAGCGATAAGAAAGATACATGTAGGATTACCTGCAATGCTGGTTGATATGCTTGCGAGTATTGTTGTTGCAGATATGAACGAGATAGATGTTGGCAGCAGGCAGTCAGACTGGGATAAGATAGCGGAAGAGAACGATTTTACAGAACTTGTAAAACAGGCAATTTCAGACACCCTTATTGTTGGAGATGGAGCATTTAAGTTGTCTATAGATACGAATCTAAGCCAGTATCCGATTATAGAGTTTTATCCAGGCGATAGGGTAGAGATAATAAGAGAACGCGGCAGAGTGAAAGAGATTGTGTTTAAGACAGTATATACAGTTAAGAATCAAGAATACATTCTGCTTGAGACGTATGGAAAAGGTTATATTACATATATGCTCACAAGAGATAACAAAGAATGTGATATCAGCACAGTGCCGGAGCTTGCAGGTTTAAGACCTGTAACATGGGAAGATAAAAGCTTTATGATGGCCATACCTCTTATGTTCTATAAATCAGCAAAGTTCAAGGGTAGAGGCAAAAGCATATATGACAGTAAGATAGATGAATTTGATGCACTGGATGAAGCATGGAGCCAGTGGATGGATGCCTTAAGACATAACCGTACAAAGGAATATATACCCGAGAATTTACTTCCTCGAAATCCAAGTGATGGAGCTGTTATGCTGCCAAATTCATTTGACAACGCTTATATACAGTATTCGTCTCCTATGGCAGAAGGTGCAAATTATAAGATTGAAAGAGAACAGAGTGAAATACCACATGAAGGGTATCTTGCTACATATATCACAGCATTGGACCTTTGCTTACAGGGAATCATGAGCCCTTCTACATTGGGAATAGATGTAAAGAAGCTTGATAATGCAGAAGCACAAAGGGAGAAGGAAAAAGCAACGCTGTACAGTAGGAATAATATTGTAAATCAGCTCCAGAAGGTTCTTCCGAAGCTTGTAAAAATGACATTGCAGGCGATAGATACTCTTAATAATTCAGCAACACAGGACATTGATGTTGATGTAACATTTGGTGAATACGCGAACCCTAGCTTTGAGAGCCAGGTTGAGACAGTGAGCAAAGCCAAGCAGGGAGGCATTATGAGTGTAGAAGCGTCCATTGATGAGCTGTATGGAGACACTAAGGATGATGACTGGAAACAGGAAGAAGTTGCAAGGCTTAAGGCAGAACAGGGAATTGAACAGATGACAGAACCGGAACTTAATACAGAATTAGATGGATTTGAAGTGGAAAGCTTTTAATGAGGTAGCCTATGTTAAATACGGACTATGATATAGAGAAAGCATTTAAAGCTATAGAAGATGAGCTGATTGCTTCCATGATGCGTAATCTTGCAAACCACAGAGCAGAAGAGACAGATATGGGGTTTAACTGGTCACAGTGGCAGGTAGAACAGCTTAAGGCTCTGGAAAAATATAAGGCACAGAATAAAAAGAAGTTCACGAAGTCATTTAGCAACATAAATGACTCTATTGATGCAATGATATTTGCAGCCAGGCAGGAAGGTGGAACAGAACAGGAGCAGAAAATATTAAGAGCATTAAAGAAAGGGTTGAAAGCATCTAAGGTGTCGCAAGGCGCTGAGGGTGCTTTTTTCAGACTCAATACAAGAAAACTTAATGCCCTGATTAAAGCAACGAAGTCAGATTTTAGCAGGGCAGAAAAAGCAATGCTTAGAATGTCGGAGGATAAATACCGACAGATAATATTTAACGCTCAGGTCTATGCGAATACGGGCGCAGGAACATATGAGAAGGCTGTAGATATGGCTACAAAGGATTTCCTTAAAGCCGGTATCAACTGTATTGAATATGCAAATGGCGCAAGGCATACCATGAAAGACTATGCCAAGATGGCAATTCAGACAGCTAACAAGCGTGCATATCTGACCGGAGAAGGCGAAATGAGACAATCATGGGGAATTAGTACAGTTATCATGAATAAGCGTGCTAATGCCTGTCCTAAATGTCTTCCGTTTGTTGGCAAGATTCTTATAGATGATGTGTGGAGTGGAGGAAAGGCGTCAGATGGTCCTTATCCGCTTATGTCTTCTGCTATGGCAGCAGGGCTTTACCATCCTAACTGCAAAGATGTACATACAACATACTTCCCTGAACTTGATGATGAGCCTGATAGCAAGTTTTCAAAGAAAGAACTTGAGCAGGTTAAGGAAGATTATAGGCAGGACCAGAAACAGCAGCATGCAGGCAGAATGGCGGAGCAGTACGGCAGACTGTCAGAGTATTCACTTGATCCGGATAATAAGAGAATGTATGCGGCGAGGAAGGAGCAGTGGGAAAAACAGGAATATGGTGCTATTGATGAATACACATCATCAAAGAAAGAATATGATGCACAAGTTCATAAGTTAGCTAAACTTGAAAAGGAAACAGACAATGCACTTAATGCTTATATGGATGTTATGGATACACCTCAAGCAGCAGAGTATGAAGAGGTATTTAATAAAAAATTTGATGAAACAGAAAATCTGAAACAGATTGTTAAAGATTTGAAAGCAGGATTGTCAGGAAAAGAAGCAAAAGCTGTTAGACAGATGGAAAAGGAACTTTCTTTAAGAACTGGAATACCAATAGATAAAGTTGAAATGTCAGGATTGAAATATGATACTGCTAAAATGGTATATGATTCTTATGATGTTGTTTTGAAAAAATTTCCTGAACTGAAAGGGCAACTAGCATCTTTCAAATATAGTAGCGATTTAAAAGGTGGTACATATGCAGGTTGTGTAACATATACGGGAGAAATTAAAGCATATGGAAAATTTGCTAATTATGAAAAATTAGTTCAAGCATATGCAAATGATGTCGCTCAAGGGTTTCATCCAGTGGGTACAGACCACAACAGTATTATTGTACATGAATTAGGTCATGCTTTAGATGGATATATGTCAAAGAAGGGGTTGCTTGATGGAAATGTTCACAGAACAACGAGCAAAACAGTAAAAGATATGACTCTGAAATTAGCGGGATTTGATAAGCAGGAATTAGCGGATGATTTGAAAAAACAAGGCTTGACGCTATCTCAAAGACGTGATATTTTAGAAAAAAAAGAAAGAGATTTCATAGCTGAACATGTTAGTGTTTATGCAGCAAAGTATGATTATGTTAAAAATAGAACTAAAGTAGATTCTGAACGTGAATTTTTCGCAGAATGTTTTGCAGAATATATGATGAGTGATAATCCAAGAAAAACAGCAAAAATATTTGGCGAAATTATTGAAACAGCATTAGGAAGGTGATGTAAATGTTTTCGAGTGATGCTACAGCGGAAGAAATTCGTCAATTTGACCAACTTGAGTATGAAGGGGATAAGAAAGGCTTAATGGAATATTATCGTCAACTTGGAGGAAAAAAGAGCGGATTAAAAAAATTTTTAATAGATGGCTTGATAAGGCCATTAAATCCGGTTGCTTCTTTAGAACGTATTAAAAGTGATTCTAAATTAAAACTGACAAATGCTGAATGGGAGTATGCAAGAAAGATTGCGTTTGAACGTCTTAAGAAACTTATGATAGAAGAGTATGCAGCTACTGATGAAGAGATGAATAGTGACGAGACAAAAGAATATTTTAAATCTTTAGGTTTTGCGGATTTTTTAGAAGTTTAACAGCCACCAGTCGAGAGATTGGTGGTATTTTTATACCCAATTTTAAGAAAGTGAGGATTTAGAAATGAAGGATTATATTGGAGTAAAAGTGGTGGCAGCAGAGCCAATGAGCAGAGGCGAATACAATGCATACAGAGGATGGAAGATACCAAGTGACGAGAATCCAGAAGATGAAGGCTATCATATAAGATATCCTGATGGATATGAAAGTTGGTGTCCTAAGAAACAATTTGAGGAAGCATACAGAAGATATGATGGAACGAAGTTGCCGTCAACAGCTATTTTAATGAATAGCGGGGATTACAAAGATAGATTCAAAGCAGAGTATAAGCAGCTTGTTATAAGATATAAAGGACTTAAATGTATGCTTGAGAAATGGGATAATGGCACATTAGAATTTGAACCAACATGTCCTAGAAGCACATATAATATGCAGATAGATGCAATGGTAAATTATCTGGCTGTTCTTGAATCAAGAGCAGTAATGGAAGGAATAGAACTTTAGAAATTAGAGTAAGTTGCACCAGTGCAACACAATTTAATATTAGTTATTAAGCACACATGGCAAATAAGCTGTGTGTGCCTATTTTTTTTATGCCCAAAACTTAATGGCACTAAACTTTAGGGAAATGCCGACGGGCGGTAAACGGAAGAAAGGAGATAGAGTGATGAGAAAGACATTACCTATGAATTTACAGTTCTTCGCAGAGGGCGGAGATGGTAACGGCGACCAGAACGCTGGAGGAAACAATGGACAGGCAGGACAGCAGGGTAATCAGAATAATCAGCAGACAGCTGGTGTTGATTATGACAAGATACAGGCAATGCTGGATAATGCAACTGCCAAGAAAGAGAATGCTGTGCTTAAAAGCTATTTTCAGCAGCAGGGATTATCAGAAGATGAGATAAGTCAGGCTATTGCAACATTTAAGCAGAATAAGCAGCAGCAGACAGAACAGCAGCAGAACGCTAATGCTAATCTTCAGAATGAAGTGGCAGCTGCACAGAAGGTTGCTGAACAGGCTCAGATTGAGCTTGCAGCTACAAAGGTAGCAATGACACTTGGTATAGAAGCTAAGACACTTCCCTATGTGCTTAAGATGGCTGATTTCAGCAAGGTAAAGGGTGTGGATGGAAAGGTGTCTGAAGATAATATCAAAGCTTCACTTGAGCAGGTACTTAAAGATGTACCAGCACTTAAGCCAAGTATGGAGAACAATGCTGGCTTCCAGATAGGTGCTCCTGGTAACAATGGAAATGGCAATCCGGGTAATGATGATGCGATAAGAAAGTTATTCGGATTAAAGCCAAAGCAGTAAAGAAAGGAATAGGATTATATGAATAATATCGAATTATCTACAATATACCTTCCAATACTTGATGAGGTGTATAAGGAAGGTGCAAAGACCTCAGTATTAGATGGTGATGAAACAACAGTAAGAAAAGGCAATAACGGTGAAATCAAGATTGCGAAGCTTGATATGGATGCACTTGGTGATTTTGATAGAAAGTCAGGTTATACAAAGGGTTCAACTTCACTTACATGGGAAACAGTTAAGTACGATAAGGAACGTTCACAGGATTTAAGAATCGACCGTCTTGATAATGATGAAACACTTGCACAGCCATTTGCCAAGTTATCAAGCGAATTCTTAAGAACAAAGGTTATTCCGGAAACAGATGCCGCGCGTATTGCTAAAATCTGTGGAACTAAGGATATAACAGTAAAGGAAGAGAATATTGAAACAGGAGCTGAATTAATAACAGCGTTAAGAGCTTGTGCTAATAAGATGGATGAGGATGAAGTTCCTATGGAATCACGTATTTTATTCATCACACCTACATTAGCTTCTCTTGCGGACGATATGGATACAACTAAATCAAGAGAAGTACTTAAGAGATTTTCTCAGATCATATCAGTTCCACAGTCACGTATGTACACATCAATAACCCTTCATGATGGTAAGAATTCATATGGATATGAAAAGACTAAGGCAGCTTATACATTATCAAAGGATACATCACCACAGCCGGGTAAGACTTATTACACAAAAGAAAGTGAGGGCAATTATAAGGCTGTTAGTAGTCCAAGTGGAACACAGGTTGAAAATTACGAGATGACAACTAAGCCGGCTAAGAATGTTAACTTCTTATGTGTAGAGAAGTCTGCAGCTGTAACAGCTATGGATCAGTATATTAAGTACTTTAGTCCAGATCAGGACCAGGATGGCGATAGTCATGTATTCAAGTATCGTAATAATAATCTTTATGGCCATGTATATGAGAATAAGACCGCTGGGGTATATGTATCACATAAGGATAATTAAGGAGGAATCATTATGGCAGATACAGTAATTGGATTGACCTTTGAACCAAAGGTTATTAGGTCAAAGAAAACAGGTAAGGCAAAGGAAGACAAGCCCAAGGAAGAGAAAGTAACAGCAGATGAACCAAAGGAAGATAGGACAGAATAGGCGGTGGTCTTATGGTATATGCAAGTAAAGAACAGTACCTGAGCGAGCATAATCTTATCCCGGATGAACAGATAGAACGAAGATTAAAGCAGGCGAGCCGTCATATCGACTCGCTTACTTTTAATCGTATAACATCAAGAGGCTTTGATAATCTGACAGAGTTCCAGCAGGCAATAGTCATAGACGTATGCTGTGATATGGCTGATTTTGAGTATGAGAATGAAGACATGATTAATTGTGTCTTACAGAATTATGCTGTAAATGGAGTATCTATGCAGTTTGGCAGCAGTTGGAATGTTCTTGTGCAGAATGGAATTGCTATAAAGCGTGATACATACCAGATACTTTGTCAGACGGGCTTGTGTTGTTTAAGTCTGGGGGTGTGAGTATGAAGTACCCGTGTTTAATACTAAAGAGCATGTGTAAGACAGAAATACACCTTGAGATAGAGCGGGAAGGCAGGAATGTCTATGGAGAACCTCTTGAACCTGTCATATGGGATGGCTTATGTAACTATCAGGATAGCGGTAAGACAGAATTAACAGTAGAAAAGGTGCTTATAAAGCTTGAAGGATGTGCTTTGATACCCGGAGATATTGCACCAGAACTTCCGGTAATTACAAGTGGTGATATAACCGTTTATGGAGTTACAAGGCATATATATAAGGGTACAAAGTGCCGTAATCCGGATGGTACAGTTAATTATGTAAGATTGGATGTGATGTAATGGCCAGAAATGTGAAATCTACAGTTAAGCTTAATATGCCTATGGTAAGGAAGCTTACGGCAGCAGCAAAAGTGTCAGTTGCACAAACAGCAGAAGCAATACATACAGATGTTGTTCAGAGTCAGGTTATACCGAGGGATACTGGAGCATTACAGAATGAAAGCACATTTGTTGATTTATCTGATATAGGTCAGGGAAAAGCATATCTTGTGTCTAGTACACCATATGTCAGAAGACTGTATTACCATCCGGAATACAACTTCCATCAGTCACCGTGGACTGATGATAAGGGCAAGAAACATGAAGGAAATGCAAATGCTAAGGGCAGATGGCTTGATGACTACATGAAAGGTGGTAAAAAGCAGAATTTTGCACCTAAAGCATTTGGAAAGTTTTATAAAAAGAATGCGGGGTTGTAATGTTAGGAATAGGTGATGCAAGAGACCTTATAGCAGGCCTTGGAATAACGGCTAATGACCATGTATATTGTGGAAGGCTTGATGATAAGAAAGATAAGAGCATAGGTGTATATCATCTTAACAGGGGAGACAATGTTCAGATGGCTGTTGGGGGTATACGGAACAGCTCTTACGCTGTCAAATCCATAAGTATACTGGTTCATTGGAATAAAAGTGTCAGGGAGACTGAAAAAGTCTCACAGGAGCTTTACGACAAGCTCAGAGATATGAAACACGTAAACATTAATGACACAAATATTCTGTTTACAGAAATGTTAGTATCAGCACCGATTGAAGTTGATACGGATGATAAAGGAATATTTGAAATGGTCATAGAACTTAAATTTTATTATGAAAGGTAGGTAATTATATGTCACAGAATACAAAGATAGCTGGATATAATGCAGAAGCGACACCTATAGAGGGGGTTAATCCGGTACATAAAATTCAGTTTGGAATATGTGTAACTGGAAGAAAAAACACAGACACACCGGAAACAGTAGAAACAAAGATTGTAAAAGATGCAGAGAGCTTGAACATTTCTATAGACGGAACTATCGAGGAATGGAATGCAATGGATCAGGCTGGCTGGGTAAGGAGACTTATGACAGCTAAGTCGTTAGAAATATCATTTGGCGGTAAGCGTAACTATGGTGATGAAGGAAATGATTATGTAGCAAGCCGCTTTATGAAGACAGGTCAGGATTGTAATACATGGGTATCTATTATATTCCCTAATCTTGACCAACTTCTTGTACCAGCAGTAATCAATGTAACATCTCTTGGTGGAGATGCTACAAGTATTGACGCACTTGAATGGGATGCAAAGTCAGACGGAAAGCCGACATATTTAGAATATGAAGCAGCCTAAAGAAAGAGAGGATTTGAATAATGGCAAAGACAGATTTTAAAGTAATAGATATATCTATGAAGATTACGAACCAGTTACCTATGATTCGTATTACAGAGGATTTGGTTGTTACTGTTAATAACAGAAAGAGCACAATTCTCAACATACAGGCTATGGCACAGGAAGCAGAGGGCAAGGAAAACAAGGATGATATGGCATTTATGATTAAAGGTCTTGAAATGCTTGTTGGAAAGGATGCTTCAGATAAGATTGAGGCATTAGACCTTCCTATTCCTGAATATAAGGAAATGTATAATACAATAATGCAGGTTGCTATGGGAACGTACGGCGAGGAGCAGACACCCTCAGCATAATGAGGTATATTATGATATATGGGATGATTGGGAACTGATAGAAGCCAGCTTTCTGTCCCAGTATGGCATACGGTTGCGTACCGAAGACGATATGTCTTGGTCGGAGTTTTGTTCTTTACTTAGTGGAATAATGCCTGAAACACCTCTTGGAAGAATTGTAGGAATCAGAGCAGAAAAGGATCCTAAGGTTATAAAGGAATTCTCTAAGGAGCAGAAGAAAATTCGTAACGATTGGATATTAAGAAGAAATAGAAAATTAATGGAAGACCCTGCAAATTACAATAAGTATTGGAGTGACTTCCAAAATTGGGCTAAGACCGCTTTCTCTAAGTAGAAAGTGGTCTTTTTCAATGCCGGAAAGGAGGGAGTATGTCGGATGTAGTAGGACAAATAGCGCTGGAAATTGGTATAGACAGTTCACAGATAGTTAATCAGCTTACAGGTGCTTCCAATAAGGCAGCAAAGCAGGCAACATCCATTTTTTCTGGTATGGGAAAGAAGATAGCCGGAGCTTTAAGCATTGCAGCATTTGCTAAATTTACAAAAGACTGCATAGAAGTCGGTTCAAATGTAACAGAAGTACAGAACGTTGTAGATACAGCATTTGGAGATTTAAGCCATCAGGCTGATTTATGGGCTTCTAACGCCATGACTAATTTCGGACTATCTGAATTATCTGCTAAGAAGTACATGGGTGTATTTGGCCAGATGAGTAATGCTATGGGCATTACAGGACAGGCTGCACTTGATATGGCAGAAGATGTTACTGGATTAACAGGTGATGTTGCATCATTTTACAATTTGAGTACAGATGAAGCATATACAAAGCTGAAATCCATCTGGACTGGTGAAACAGAGACACTTAAGGACCTGGGCGTAGTAATGACTCAGACGAACTTGGATCAGTATGCACTTAATAATGGCTTTGGTAAGACTACGGCTAAGATGACAGAGCAGGAAAAAGTAATGCTCCAATATCAGTATGTTACTAGTGCACTGTCCAATGCCACAGGAGACTTTGTTAAGACACAGGATTCCTGGGCAAATCAGACAAGAATATTATCACTCAGATTCGAACAGTTAAAGGCTTCTCTTGGTAAAGGCTTTATAGCATTATTTACACCTATATTACGAGGCTTAAATACTGTGCTTGCAGGCTTGCAGAAGGTTGCTGATGGGTTTGCAACATTTACACAGATGCTTACTGGTGCGGATATATCTTCTTCAGCTTCTTCAATAACAGGCCTTGGAGATATAGCGTCAGACACGGCGGATAATGTAAGTGGTATAGGAGATGCAGCATCTTCTACAGCGAAGGAGATAGAAAAATCACTGGCCGGATTTGACCAGATAGAAAAGCTTTCAGAGCCAACGGACAGTAGTAGTTCTGGTGGAGATAGTACATCTTCAGGTGGTCTTGGTATAGACACAGGAGTAACAGCGGAAACAACAAATGTATCAAGTGCAATATCAAATATGGCATCTAAGGTCAAAAAGGCATTAGAGCCACTTAAGTCAATATCATTTGATAATCTGATAACATCACTTGATAATTTAAAAGAATCAGCGCAACCACTGACAGAAAAGTTGTTTTCAGGTTTGGAATGGGCTTGGACAAATATATTTGTACCATTAGCTACATGGACAATTGAAGATGCGTTACCAGCTTTTTTAGATGTTTTATCAGCAGGGCTTGATGTATTTAACAGTGCATTAGATGCACTAAAGCCATTATGGGACTGGGCGTGGGATAATTTCCTTGAGCCGGTAGCAGAATGGACTGGTGGAATGATAGTTGATATCTTAAAAGATCTGGCAGCAGCTCTGGAAGGAATATCAACCTGGATTAGCAATAACCAAGGACCATTTGACGCAATAGTTGTAACGATATTAGCGTTTGCAGCGGCTTGGAAAGCTGTAGAACTTGCTGAATTCATAATGAATGCTGGCGGTGTGGTTGGAATTATAAATAAGATGAAGACTGCAATAGAGGCCTGCACAGTAGCAAAGATAGCCGACAAATTAGAAACGGTTAAAATATGTGCGCTGTATGCAAAAGATTTTGTAAAGAGTATTGCTTCATCTATAACACAGCTAGGAATATATTACTCTACATGGTTTAAAGTAAATGTTTTGCAATCTGATGTTGTAAAAAATTTAAAGGGCATAGTAGTTGCTATTAAGGAATCAACATTAGCATTAAAAGACGATATTGTTCAATGGGTGAAGAATACGGCTGAAAAAGCAAAAAATAAAGCTGTAGATGTGACAACAGGAATTAAAGATTTTGTTGTTAATATGGCTTTAGCTACTAAGGCACTTATTTCACAGGCTGTACAATGGGGAATATCAACTGCATCCAAAATAGCAGATACGGCAGCAACAGCGGCACACACAGCAGCAACTTGGCTTGCTACGGCAGCCACAACAGCATTTGGTGTGGCAATGTCTATATTAACAAGCCCGATTACACTTGTAATTGCAGCTTTGGCAGCGTTAGGACTTGGAATATATGAACTGGTAAAGCACTGGGATACAGTAAAAGAGGCAGCAGGAATATGTTGGGACTGGATTGTAGATAAGTGGCAGTCTGCCGGAGAATGGTTTTCAGGTATCTGGGAGAGTATAACATCAGCCTTTTCTAAATTTGACGACTGGCTGCAGAATATCTTTAATATGGATTTCTCAAAGAGCTTCGGTTCATTGGGCGACATTATGAATGCATATGTTGCTAATGTGAAAAATATATTCGGAGATATTAAGAACATATTTGGCGGCTTGATTGATTTTATCACAGGAATTTTTTCAGGAGATTGGGAAAAAGCGTGGAATGGAATAATAGATACATTTAGCGGGATTTTTTCTTTACTGGCAGATGTTGCGAAAGCACCACTCAATCTTGTTATTGGATTTATTAACGGACTGATTACAGGTGTTCAATCTGGCATAAATGCAATAGTAAGGTCTGTAAATAAGCTTAGCTTTAAAGTACCAAACTGGGTACCTGGTATAGGTGGCGAAGATTTTGGATTTCATTTACCGGAAGCCGACTTCTCTAAGATTCCATACCTTGCACAAGGCGGATATGTTAAGCCAAACACCCCACAGCTTGCAATGATTGGTGATAACAGACACCAGGGTGAAGTTGTAGCACCAGAGGATAAACTTCTTGATATGGCACAGAAGGCAGCTGCTATGGCATCCAGTGCAGAACTGTTGGCAGAAGCCATAAGTATTCTTAAACAAATACTTAAGATACTGGAGACACTGGACCTTGATATACAACTAGATGGAAAGAGCCTTAAAAAATATGTAGTTGATAAGATTAACGAGCATACAAAGCAGACAGGAAAATGTGAGATTATAACTTAACAAGGATGTGATGAATTGATACTAAGATGTGACAATCAGGAGCTTCCGGCTCCTGTGTCCATCAAGGTGGATGATGAGATTATATGGTCTTCTTCTACAGGACGAGCACTTGACGGAACAATGTTGGGTGATGTTGTCGCTGAAAAGAAGACCTTATCTATTAATTGGGGAATATTGAAGGAAGATGAGATGGCACTTATTAAGAACAAACTCATCGCCGGATTCTTTCCAATAACATTCCATGACGATGGACAGGATATAACAATAACAAGCTATAGAGGTACATTAAGTAAAGAGGTGCTGGGTGATATAGGGGACGGTAACTATTACTACAGAAGTGCCAGTGTATCTATAATACAACAGTAAGGAGCAGAACATGAAAAAAACAATGACTATTAAACAGATTGATAATAGTGCAACAATGCTTAAAAAATTACAGGGCTTAAGAAAGCATTGGCCTGTAAAAGTAAATTATGCAATTGCAAAGAACCTTAAGACATTGTTAGGAGAAGTAGATATTTTTGTTACACAGAGAACTGAAGTAATACAGAACAATGTGCTTAAAGATGAAAATGGGAATGCTGTCATGGACGGAGATTCTTACCAGTTCCCAGAAGGTAAAGAGCAGGAAGTTGTAAAAGAGATTGATGAGATGTACAACATGGAAACGGATGTTGATGTACATATGATTAAGATGGAAGACATATCTGTATGTGATTCTGACAGCAGATACGATGGAACTACATTAGAGGATATTGCAGCCATTGAATTTATGATCGAGGATTAAGCCTATGTATAATAATGTATCAGAGCAATTTGCGACAACGATTAGATCACCATCGCGAACATTTAACTTACGATTAAAGATAAATGGTAAGTGGATTGACGCTGGCTTTAAAAAGATGAGCTATGAGACCGCTTCCACATCTGATGAGGGTATACAGATAGGTTCGGCTGTTGCAGCTAAGATAGAACTGACAGTAAAAAGAATAAATGAGTTGTTTGAAAACACAGAGATACCTATAGAGATAGGATTGAAACTGCCAAGCGGAAAGTATGAGTATATTCCACTTGGCTTTTTTACTGCAGAACATCCAACGCTTGACCAGGCAACCACAACATTTACGGCTTACGACAGAATGATGAAGACCACAGGTGTATATGTATCTGAATTGACATATCCTGCAAGTGCAGAATCTGTTTTAAAAGAGATAAGTACTGGATGTGGCGTTCCCTGTAATGTATCTGGCTTGAATGGAATAACTATTGATACTGCACCGGTAGGATATACCTATCGTGAGGTTATCGGATATATCGCTTCTTTAGCTGGAGGTTTTGCTTGCGTAGACAGAACTGGAACAATTGTTATTAAGTGGTATGAGGATAATGGCTATACGATAAATGAATCACGAATAATGACATTTGAAAAGAATGAGAGTGATTACCATTTAGATTATCTTACATGTAATGTTGACAGTAATACTTCTTTTACAGTAGGAAGTGGAACTTTGGGAATAACATTTGATAATCCACTTACAACAGAAGAAAAGCTTAACTCTGTATACAAGAAAGTAAGAGGATTTGCGTATAGAGGCGCAAGCTTAAAGACGCTAGGAGATATTCGACTGGATCCATGGGATATTGTAACTGTTGAAGAAACAGGGGAGACTTATAAGATTCCGGTTATGAATATAACACAGGAATATGATGGCGGTCTTGCTATGACTATTACAGCTTATGGCAAAACAGAAACTGAAACAGAGACAGATTATAAAGGACCATCTACTAAGCTTGCAGAACGAACATATGCGGAAATGATGCTTACTAAGGAACTGGTTGCTAAAAAGGTAGATGCAGAATGGGTTAAGGCTAATACGGTAACTGCAGAGACTATTGTGTCTGTAAACAATGAGCTGCAGTATATTAAGAACAATTACCTTAAATCTAATGAGGCAGACATAAAGTTTGCAACAATAGAAGAGGAAAAGGTAATAAAATCTGACATAGAGCAGCTTAATGTTAAATATGAGAAAGTAGGCATATTAGATGGTGATGTTGCTGGTATTAAAACATTAATGTTTGGCTCTTCCACTGGCGAAAGCATTACTACAGATTTTGCCAACAGTGTTGTGAGTATGATAGGTACAGCGCAAATAAAGGACTCTATGATAGATTCTTTAGATGCAAAAAAAATAAAGGCTCTGGACATTGATACCACAGATGTTACAGTACATAGCAAAGACGGTCTGAGTAGATGGTCTGATAATACGATACAGATAAGTGATTCTAAGCATGTTCGCGTTCAGATAGGTAAAGATACATCTGGAGACTATAACATGTATGTGTGGGATGTAAAGGGCAACCTGATGTTTGACGCGCTAGGTCTTACAGAACAGGGAGTTCAACGTGAGATAATCCGCAACGACATGGTAAAAGAAGATGCAAATATATCTGCTGGAAAACTGGATATAGCAAGCCTTTTTAGTGTTATTAATGATGATGGTACACATACGCTTAAGAGCAACAAGATATATCTGGATGATGCAGCACAGACACTTAATGTTCTTCTGCAGGATATAAGAACTGGTTCTGGAAAGGATTATTCCGAATGGGGAAGCTTATTAAAGCAGTCTGATGATTTTATAACACAAAAGTTATGGTGGACTGAGAACATAGACGGAACTAGTGTTAAGGAGAAGTTTTCCAATGTAAACCAGACGCTGCAGGAATATAGTGTAAGTTTATCTAATATGGCCAAGTATGACGATGAAATATACCTGATATCTTATGTGCCAACGAAGGATAATTATCCGGCTTGGGATTGGTGTGTTCCTGTTTATCCATCAGATACCCAGTTTCCAAGGGAAGAAACATGGCAGTACAACGATACTGAGTGGGATAAGTATATTGGAAAGATTGCTTACTGGGAAAACGAAGGAAGAGCATGGCGGTTTATTCGTAATGAGGATGGAAGCCATGGCTGGAAAGAGATTCCAAATTCGGAAACAGCTTATATGTTAAGACAAAATTCTGCATTAAGAATCAATCTTGATAGCATAAGTAGCAGTTTGTCATTAACTCAGCAGGATTTAAAGGGCAATTATAGCACAACAACGCAGATGAATAACGCTATAACACAAGCAATAACTAAGGAAAGTAATAGTATTAAGCTAGAAGTATCTGGCACCTATGCAACTAAAAATGATATTAATAATCTACAAATTGGTGGAGTCAATAGATTCATAAAAAGCACTGTAACTCCTAATAAGTATATAACAGCCACTGGCATAATAACAGATGGCGGTAACTATTGGGATTTGACGGACTACATAGATGTGTCTAAGTGGAAAAACTATGTAGCGAGTGGATGGACCAATCTGGGTAATGCACCGGCTACTTGTTTTTATGACAGCAATAAAAAGTTTATCAGCGGAGTAGCAGATAAATCTACTGGAGTAAGAGGTTCTCTGCCAGTTCCTTCTAATGCTGTATATATGCGTTTTAGCTTTGCACATGTAGATACAAACAAGCTAAAAATAGAAAAGGGTACAAAAGCTACAGATTATTCTCCAGCACCAGAAGATATTGATGTTAAGTTTAACAATTATGCTACAACAGCAAGCCTTGAAGCATACATTAAGAAAGACCCAACGACAGGGGAACTTAAATCTGCAATTGAAGCTATTGCAGATGATATAACACTTAATGCAAGTGGAACAATTAATATTAGTGGTAATAAGTCTGTTAATATCAATGGTAATCTGTTCACGCTTACATCTACTAATACTACTATTTCAGCAGATGGTTCGATAGACTGTAAGAAGCTAAAAGCTGTTAATGCTGATTTAGAAGGCACATTTAAAAATGTAAATGTAACTGAAGAAGGTATTACAATGACCACTACTCTTATTGGTGGTGAATACCTTATGAAAAGTAGCACTGGCGCCTATCTGAAAATACAAGGACATTTTATAAATCTGTCAAACGAAGACGGAACAAGAAATGCTGTAAGCATTCGCCGTGATGGAATATATGTTGATGATTATTATTATATCAGAAGCGGTGATGCATATTATAACTTAATGGATTGGATACGACATAGTGAGACAGCTGGTACGGTAGATATAAGTGGAAATAACTGTTATATAGAGGGTTATTACTATATAAGGCACCATGGTGAATGGTGGAAATTAGAAGACTATGTCAAAGACATAGCAAATAATTAATATAAATCCGCACAGCGGTAGAAAGGAAAACAATATGTTAAATACAACAAAGAATACATCAATGAATGGAAATAGTTCTATAGAGGAAAAGGCTGTAGTTACATTTTCAGCCAGCATACCTTCCGCAGGTGAGATAACTATTAATAAGAGAATTGCAGACAGAAGAGCATATATTGAGAATCAAGAAGAATGCGATACAGATTTTGCTAATTTTGAAGCAGAGGTGATGGCAGCACTTAAGGAGATGTAATTATGAGCTTAACAGGATTTATTTCTTACAAAAGAGTAGGTTCTGTCTCTTATACACATCTGACGCTGCCGACGACTTAATAGGTGTAGATC
>ENA-OZHU01000443-OZHU01000443.1-human-gut-metagenome-genome-assembly--contig:-NODE-443-length-26941-cov-5.378189_pt1 | contig 26941 bp, 20 predicted proteins | sample MGYA00244054_ERZ653700 | MGnify/ENA primary metagenome ERZ653700 (study PRJEB26926, sample SAMN06165279) | human gut metagenome | biome: ENVO:00009003; feature: ENVO:2100002; material: ENVO:00002003...
GTCTCGTGGGCTCGGAGATGTGTATAAGAGACAGATAAAGAAGAACTATACGATAATGATTCGTAACTCAAACTCTTGGTACAAAGGTAACACAATAAATCAGAATAATACATTTATACCCGTTCTTTTTCGGAAGAAAGACGATAATTATCATTTATTAGCACACAATTCATCCTAAATCGGCGAGATACACAATTTTGCCTATCATTCTTGATATTCTCTTGTAATATATCTACTTTTGCCATTACATAAATTATCAAGTCCCACTTTATGGATGTCAGAATAGAACCAAGTTGGAAACAACAATTACAAGAAGAATTTGACAAACCATACTTCGAAAAGTTGGTTACATTCGTCAAAGATGAATACAAACGGGCACACGTCCTCCCTCTCGGACATCAGATTTTTCATATATTCAATTCCTGTCCCTTCGAAAAGGTAAAAGTAGTTATCCTTGGACAAGACCCCTATCCCAATCCCGGACAATATTATGGAGTCTGTTTTTCTGTGCCTGATGGAGTAGCTATCCCAGGTTCACTAAGCAACATCTTCAAAGAAATACACCAAGATTTGGGAAAGCCAATTCCAACTTCTGGTAATTTGGATCGTTGGGTAGCTCAAGGTGTATTCCCGCTAAACTCTGTTCTTACTGTACGTGCGCACGAAACCGGTTCTCATCGAAATATGGGTTGGGAAATCTTCACAGACGCAGTTATCAGGAAACTAAGTGAAAAACGGGAGAATTTGATATTTATGCTTTGGGGAAGTTATGCGAAAGAGAAACGATCTTTGATAGATACCAACAAACATCTGGTACTAACCACTGTTCATCCCTCTCCCCGCTCTGCCGAATATGGTTTCTTCGGTTGTAAACACTTCAGTAAAGCCAATGCTTTCTTGCATAGCAAGGGAATAGAAGAAATTGATTGGTAAATAAACGATTTCTCAAAACAGATTATCAGTACCCAAAAACATTCGCTATGAATAAATCAAACAATATCACTCGGGAAGAAATGTGGGCAAAGCAATGCTTGTCTGCTACCGATATTGATTACGCTGTGTGGGAACGGGATAAATCCATACTTCACCAACTTTCAAAAATCTGTCACAACTGCACATTTGTTGTCGATGTTTACAAATGCAATTACACGTATGCATCCTCGAATTTCGTTGATTTACTGGGGTATGACAGTCACAAGATAGAAACTTTGGAAAAGCAGGGAGATTATTTAGAATCACGTATTCATCCGGACGACCGTGCGCAACTGGCAGCATTACAGGTCACGTTAAGCCAGTTCATTTACAGTCTGCCTCTCGAACAGCGAAACGACTATTCCAACATTTACAGTTTCCGTATACTCAATGCCAGGCAGCAATATATACGTGTCACTAGCCGACATCAAGTTTTGGAACAAGACCGTAACGGCAAAGCATGGCTCGTAATAGGCAATATGGATATTTCACCCGACCAAAAACATTCCGAAACAGTAGACTGCACTGTCCTAAATCTGAAGAACGGGGAATTCTTCTCTCCTTCCTCTTTGCTAATGCCTTCTTCGCTCAACCTCACTAATCGGGAAATAGAGATATTACGGCTTATTCAAAAAGGGTTGTTAAGTAAAGAGATTGCAGACAAGCTATGTATCAGTATTCACACTGTCAATATTCACCGGCAGAATCTGTTACGCAAATTAGGTGTGCAAAATTCCATCGAAGCCATTCGCTTGGGACAGGAAACCGGACTACTAAGTTAATTAACCCATACGCACTCTTCCCGAAGCTACCAGTCTGTCTAAGGCATCCATTCCACCACACCCACCGCCGGATGCAATCTTCTCCATTCCTCAAATTCCGGATAACTACGTACACCATCCTGAATCACAGCTTGATAATACTCCACTCCCATAATCTTTTCCGTATCAGGCGTTTCGTATTTTAATTTCAGGATAGCCAGTCTCATTTCATCTGTCAATACCGCAGAAATGCGTTCGGCCGCCCTTTCAAAATAGCCATCATAACGAGAGCCTTCTTGGATATGAATCATATCCATTTGCCAGAGTTCTCCTTCCATATCCTGATACCATGCATGCCACTCTATACACGCTTCTGCTGTATGTAATAAATTCGTATATTCAATCTTCTTTACGGACGTATTTTCCGCCAATTCAGCCATCGCCCGAAAGCTGGCAGACAAATCCAAAGGAGAAGTATAAATATGAAAATCAATATCCCGATGTTTCACCAATAATCCTGTACGCAACGAACCTACCAGATTCACTTTGGCACCAATCCCCTCCCATATCCGAACAATACGGGTATCCTCTATAATCTCCCAAGCTTTCTGCTGGTTACGTTTTGCCAATTCAAGAATATTCATCTTTATCCTTATTAAGTAAGTATGCAAAAATACGAAAAAGGATACATATATAGCTATAAATAACTATTTAATCCCTTGATGGGTTGAGCTAACTTTGTCCGCAAATTCAATTCTTCACCATACAACTAAAAAGAGATTATGATATTCAATCAAACAGAGAAACAGGAAAAAGAGTATTTACAGCAAGTCATAACCACTATCCATGATACGATCAACACCACCAGTACTTCCGTCAAAGAGTATATAGACACCCTGCAGGAGTACAAAGATTATCTATGGTCGAACAAAGATATCGATCCGCACGAAATCCGTTCCATGCGCGAAAGCATATTAAATCATTTTGCATTAGGTGAAAATGTAATTGACAAACGCAGGCGACTAAGCAAAATACTGGATATCCCCTATTTCGGACGAATCGACTTTCAGGAAAAGAAAGACAAAAGCCAAGTTAGTCCGATCTATATAGGAATACATACTTTCTATGACCTCAATCAAAAAAAGAATCTGATTTACGATTGGCGAGCTCCTATTTCAAGCATGTTCTACGATCATGAATTAGGCGAGGCGTTCTACTCCTCCCCGGCAGGCAAAATTAACGGAGCGATCTCACTCAAACGCCAATATCGTATTCGCAAAGGAAAAATGGAGTATATGATTGAAAGTTCCGTAACTGTTCATGACGATATTCTGCAAAAAGAACTATGTTCCAATGCCGGCAATAAAATGAAAAATATCGTCACGACAATTCAGAGGGAACAGAATCAGATCATCCGTAATGAAAACGCTTCTGTACTTATTATACAAGGTGTTGCCGGTTCAGGAAAAACCTCTATCGCCCTCCATCGTATTGCCTACCTGCTTTATGCACAGAAAGGACAGATTTCTTCCAAAGACATATTAATCATCTCCCCCAATAAAGTATTTGCCGATTACATTTCTAATGTACTTCCGGAACTTGGCGAAGAGACCGTTCCCGAAACCAGCATGGAGCAAATTCTGTCGGATGTAATTAACAACAAATATAAACACCAGAATTTCTTCGAACAGGTGACGGAACTATTAGAAAACCCGACACCCGACTTTATCGAACGGATTCAATACAAAGCCTCCTTCGAGTTTATATCACTACTTGACAAATTCATCCTTTACATGGAAAACAACTATTTCAAAGCAACAGACATAAAACTCACCAAATACATCACTATTCCTGCCGAATTTATTAACGAACAGTTCAAACGATTCCACCGCTATCCCATACGTCAACGATTTGAGACTATGACAGATTACATTCTGGAAATGATGCAACTACAATATAATCTCACAGTTAGTACTCCGGAGAAAAACCAACTAAAGAAAGAGATAAAAAAGATGTTCGCGGGAAATAACGATCTCCAAATCTATAAAGACTTTTTTGAGTGGATCGGAAAACCGGAGATGTTCAAGACACGCAAAAACCGCATACTGGAGTATGCGGACTTAGCCCCTTTGGCTTATCTGCATATCGCATTAAATGGGAATAACGCCCAATCTTACGTCAAACACCTTCTGATAGACGAAATGCAAGACTATTCTCCCATACAATACAAAGTGATTCAAAAACTTTATCCGTGTCGAAAAACAATTCTTGGAGACACTTTCCAATCCGTCAATCCTTATGGTTCTTCCACTGCCGGTATGATTCTGAAAGCATTTGCAACAGGAGAAATAATGAAACTTTGCAAAAGCTATCGTTCTACTTTTGAGATTACCAGTTTTGCACAAAAAATTCAATCGAACAATGAATTAGAACCGATTATGAGACATGGGGAACACCCCAAGATTCTTCCATTCAAAAATACAGAAGAAGAGATCCAAGGTATTGCGGATTTAGTAAACTCCTTCAGGAACTCCCATTATACCTCATTAGGGATTATCTGCAAAACAGAATCCCAAGCAAAAGAACTTGTTCAAAAGCTCCAGATATATGCAAACGACATCTCACTTTTGTCCAATCAAAGTTCTGCTTATGTGAAAGGGATTATCATCACTTCCGCCCATATGGCGAAAGGACTGGAATTTGACGAAGTAATCATTCCGCAAACAGATGATAAGAACTATCATTCCAATATTGATAAAAGTATGCTTTATGTGGCAGCGACAAGGGCTATGCACAAGCTAACTTTGACTTATTCTGTTTCTTCACCCAGTTGTCGATTCCTGTAATAGAATATAACATCGAAAATTAGAAGAACTACCCGCAAAACAAGAGCCGCTTGAACAATCTCAAACGGCTCCGTAACTCCTTTAACAACATGGTTATCGAGCTAATACAACCACCGGTCTATATTCCTTTTTTCTGCACTGAACTCCACTCCAACTTTAACCAACTCACGCCCGTCTACCTGATAAGGTATCAGATAGCCTTTTTCATCAATCTGCTGCAAAGCCTGTTCGGCAGTACCATTCAGTTTAAATTCAAATACATAAATATACTTCGGAGTTTTCACCACTGCATCCGCCCGTCCGCGGGCACTACGAACCTCTGCTCCGGTAAATTGCCCCATCAGTTTGAAAACTAAATAAAATACAACCTGATAATGTCGTTCGGTCTTTTCATTCAGTTCATAAGGGAAATCTGCGAAGAAAGCCTGCAAGCGGGTAAGAAAAGCATCAACATCACCACTCTCCAATTCACGTACAAATTTACCAAGATAAAAGCCCCGTTCATCATCTACCACTGATGTGTAATAAGGAACCAAAAAATCCATAAATCCATATCGTACTTCATCATTGGGAAATTTCAGCAGGTAGTTTCCAAAACGCTTGTCATACCCCTTTATAGTCAAATAGCCACTCTGATAAATCAACGGAATCGGATTATTAGCATCTACCCTGTATTCCATAAACGAAGAAGCATTGGCTTCTACCCCATCAATCAACGTACGCAAATCATACTCACTCTTTTTAAGCAGTTCGACTAAAAAAGTAGGAGTACCGGTTTGGAACCAATAATTACTAAACTTATACCCGTCAAAAACGTTAAGCACACTGAATGGATTGAATACTCCTTCCGCAAACTCACAAAAATGATAACCGTCATATAAAGCCGTCATCTTATTTAATGTTTCTTCATAAGTCAGTTCATTTGTTTCTGCCAATCGATTCAGTTCAGGAATAAAAGTATCCTCCAATTCTTGTCGTGTAATACCACAAATCGTGGCATACTGCGGCTTCATACTGATATCATTCAGTTGATTCAAATCACTGAACACACTGACTTGCGCAAACTTAGTCACACCGGTAAGGAAAACAAAACGAAGATAACGGTCAGAACTTTTCAGTACACCATAGAAGGCCTTCAATGTCTTACGATAGTCATCAAGCAAAGCGTCATCACCCAATGCCTGCAACAAAGGTTTATCATATTCATCCACCAAAACTACGACTCCACGACCAGACTGTTCACAGGCTCGGCGAATTACACCCGCAAAACGTCCGGAGAGAGTTTCCTCATCCTCCCCTTTGCCATATTTCAGTTCCCATTGCGTCAACTGCCTGCTAAGAATTTCGACTAAAGCCTGGGGAGAATCATATTTTTCCGCGTTTAAATCCAAATGAAATACCGGATATGTCTTCCATTCCTTTTCCATATTAGCTATGACCAACCCTTCAAATAATTCTTTCTTACCTTCGAAATAAGCTTCAAAAGTAGAAAGAAGAAGACTCTTGCCAAAACGACGAGGACGACTTAAAAAATAAGGAGTCTCCGTTGAAGCAATTCTCCATACAAGAGCAGTCTTATCCACATAAAGATAATCTCCTTCACGAAGTTTCTCAAAAGTCTGTATTCCAATAGGAAGTTTACGTAATATCCCGTCCATGATTTTTCCTCTATTTTGATTATTCAAAGATACGCATTTCCATGGGAATACACATACAAACTCCACAAAAAAGTACACAGTTTCACAGACAGCACTACCATGACTCCATTTTTCATCAAAACTAACTTTGTACCAGACAAACAACATCTCACTTCCTCTTCACTTTGCAAATCCAACACACGATAACTAAAACCAGCAAAATAATTCCGTACCAATACCCACCTCCGATTATCCTATTAGTAGTTTTCTCAACTCCCGTTTTATGAACCTCTGTCTTAGCGCTCATATCCGATAAGCTCACAGACTGTGAATTCACTTCTTGAAGATGTTGTTTCTCATAAACGTTTTTCCTATCCACCACAGTCTTTACCGCCATCCCAACCTTCAATCCAAGCGTATCCACAGGAAACACAAACAGCACCTGCTCGATATGCTCCTCCACCACCTCCAAATCCTTTTCTGAAGCAACCTTATTTTTAACAAGACTTTTCCCGGAGCTACTATTTAAACTTGAATCAACCCTAACTTCACTCTCCCTGTTTATCACCTCTTTCTTACTCCTACATCCCGACAGCAATACAGGCACAACCAAAGCCACCACCAATACAAACAGTAACTCCCTCCCACTCCTCAAAAACTCCTTCATATCAAAACAGGGACAAGCCTTCACATATTCATAAGGTTCAATCACTCCGTCACCATTCAAATCCGGTGAAGTATCCCGATGTCCCAACACTTGGAGAATATTATATTCCCGCTGCAAATCCATAATAATCTGATAAAGCACCCGTTTTTGAGCATTCGTCCGGGTATCTGCCGGACGCCCGTTCCCATCCAATCCACCGATATAACATATCGCGATACTCTGCTCATTCCAACCTTTACAATGAGCACCGGGCAAAGCCACATCCCGCCCCTTTTCCAATTTCCCATCCAAACGGATCACATAGTGATACCCGATACCGTTGAACCCACGTTCCCGGTGCCAACGGTCAATATCTGTGGCAGTAAAATCCTGCCCGGCTTTCGTAGCCGAACAATGTACTATGATAGAATCTATATTTCTCATGATAATTCATTATTAGTTCAAACGCACCAGTTAATAATCCGAAGGTGGCATACGCTTCACACACCCTCTAATCTCACACTTCTTCACTTCCGACTCCTTCTGTATCAACTCCACTTCATGACATTTATGTATCCAGTCAATCTTCTCTTCCTGCTCCTTGCGAAGTTCAATATAAAGCCCGTCTATCTTCTCGTCACGTTGAGTCAGCCGTTCTTCCAACCAGTCCACCTTTTTACGGCGATTTTCTTCTTCCATACTGTTCACGGATGCTTCCTCTTTTCGTGCATCCGTCTTGCGGCAAGTGATATACCTCACTAACCATTTCACAGCTTCCAAACCACCCATAGCGGTAATAAAAGCAAGGATTGTAGTTATTTGCATATTTATATTTTTACGTAGTTATAAAGAAAGAATGAGGCCGAAGCCCCATTCCATACAAACCAGACAGTTCTCAACGGCTCATGAATCAAGCAGCTGGGTCTGGTGCTTCACCATTACCACCCGAACCACCATCCGGATCCGGAGTTTCACCCCCATCATCCGAACCGTCACCAACACTACCCGAATCATTAATATGATCCAAATCCTTGAACTTCAATCCATCCGAACGGGTAGTCGTCCCGGTAAACAGACGAATGTCCGAGTTAGCACGAAAACAGATACGAAGCCCTGAAATATTAGCGATCGTAAAATCTTCCGCCTTCTCCGTCCCTTTGCTTTGGGCAGAAAGGTAAAAATATCCCAGACCGGCGATATTCACCGAACGGCCACCCAGCAATGTCTTTCTCAATAACGTACGGAAATCTTTCAATACACTAATCGTTTCACCCTCGCTGACACCGGAAGCAGACGCAATCTCCTTTGCAAACTCATCCAACGTTGCACTCGTATCATACTGATAAGAAATCACCGGATACACTTTCTTTCCTGCTTCTTTATTTGTAGGGTCACACAGGCGAGACACCCTTCTAAATCTAATAGCCATACTACTTTTCTTTTTTAAATAAATACTGTTTTAATTATCACTTCGCTAACGTTAACGATGCAAAGATGCAGCATCTTCCACGGAGATGAAACGACACCTAATAGCCTCATCAGAAAAGTACTAAAAAGCATTTCAGACATACGCAACCGACATAAAGGAACTAAATAAACGACAAAAAGCAAGGAAAAAGCGACAAAACCGATAGCCGGGGGAGAATAATAAACAAACAAATATATTCAAACTAATAAATACCATACTAAAAAGCATGGAAAGTTTTAGGCGCTCAAGGCTGTCAATAGCCAGATACCGTATATTGAAAGAGAGCAAACTGCAATTATGCCGGTATATCGAAAGCGATGAAAACCAAGAATTGCCAAGATTGTTGCGAGATGATTCGGGCAAGATTGTCTGATATATGTTAATATTTCATGGTAAATAAGCATTTCCCGGTACAAACGCACTACAATCACAAATAAATGTAGTAGCTTTGTACTAAAATAAAGAGTATAGGCATGGAAAGCAAGAGATATAATAACAGTTTTACTTCCTCTAGTATGGTAAAGGAAGAAGGTCGGACAGCCTATTATAAGCTGCTGGACAGTGTGCGTGACGGAGACGCGGTACGCATCAAACGGGGCGTATATGCCACAGCCGAGCAGTTGGCGGACACGATGATAGATGTGGAAGCCATCATTCCAGGCGGTGTGCTGTGCCTTTTCTCCGCATGGAATGTGCATGGGCTCACCACCTCATTGCCTCAGGCATACCATGTGGCGGTAAAAAGAGGTCGCAAAATCACGCTTCCAACATTTCCCAAGATAGAGCTCCATCATATCACAGACACGATGTTTGACATAGGTGTCGAGGAACTGGTTGTAAGCGGTTACCACATACATATATATAATAAAGAGCGATGCGTGTGCGATGCAGTGAAGTACCGCAACAAGATAGGCATGGATGTTTGTTCCGAAGTGGTGAATAACTACATTTCCCAGCCAGACAGAAATCTATCCCTGCTGATGGATTATGCCGACAAACTAAGAGTAAAACGAATCCTCGAACAGTATATTGCAATAAAACTATGAGTGAAATCAAAAATCCTGGAAAGTCCATCCGGGCAAAGCTGCTCAATGTAGCCAAGCAGAAGGATGTGTTCTACCAGACCATTCTGACCAGATATTTTCAGGAACGCCTATTGTACCGTGTCTCACAAACTCATTACCGTGAGAACTTCTACCTGAAAGGTGGAGCACTGATGTATGCATACGAACGCTTTGCTGCACGTCCGACATTGGATATTGATTTTCTTGGCACGCATATCAGCAATGATGGCGAACGCATCGCCGAGGCGTTCCGTGAAATATGCGCCGTAGAGTGTGAGGAAGACGGAGTAAGGTTTGCTGCCGACAAGATTGCAGCACAGAACATCACCGAGTTCAAAGACTACCACGGTATCCGTCTAAGTATTCCGGCGACAATGGACACCATTGCCCAAGTGATGACAATGGACATTGGTTTTGGAGATGTGGTAACACCACATCCTGTATCATTAGATTACCCATTGTTATTAGAGGAACTGCCAGAAGCAAACATTCTTGCCTATTCCACTGAAACCGTGATTGCGGAGAAGATGCACGCCATCATAGACTTAGCTGACCAAAGCAGCCGGATGAAAGACTATTATGACATCTACCACCTGCTCACATCATTCAAATATGACAATACCATATTGCAGGAGGCTATCAACCGCACTTTCGAGAATCGTCATACTCTTTATAATGCAGATACGATGTTCTTCAGGAAAGACTTTCCCAACCATCCGCAGATGCAGTTACGATGGTCAGCATTTCTAAAAAAGGCAACTATCAAAAATAGCCTTTCATTCTCCGAGGTGGCACATTGGCTGCAAGAGGCTTTAATGCCATATTGGGAAGCCTATGGACGTATGTAATACTTCCGACCATTAATACATTATACAAAAAGAGTGCACCTTCTCCCCCACCGGGAAAAAGGTGCACCACACAAACAAAACAAACAATAGTCTACCTTCACAGGCAGAGGAGAACCCATGATTCCATTTTTCCTATGCTACTATTATAAAAAGAAAAATGGCAGGGGCACGGATTCTCTTGGGGAAATGAGGCGCTTCACAGCGACATTAAGGATATAGGCCATTAAACTCATTTATTATACTATATGGGAAAACCTACATCTTTTTCTATTCTCACAAAAACATGAAATGAAACAATTAATTTCCTTTTATTGTTTTCCAGACAGGCACTGCTACCACCGCACCGACAATCGGAGCCACAATAAACAGCCAGAGCTGGCTGATAGCCTCCATTCCGGCAAACAATGCCGGACCAATGCTACGGGCTGGATTAACCGACGTCCCCGTAACGGGAATACATACAATGTGCACCAGTACCAGAGTCAATCCGATAGCCAGCCCGGCAAAATGAAGACTGCTATTATCCCGGTCGGTAGTGCCCAATACAGTCAGCACGAAGATGAACGTAAACACCGCCTCGGCAACAAATGCAGCTAGCAGATACGGTTCTTCAAAACCGTTGGCTCCCGTACCTTCTATCCCCATTGTGCCGGTAATCACCCACAACAATGCAGAGCCAAGTATTCCGCCCGTCACTTGCGCTACGATATACACACCGGCTTCCATTACCGACAGTCCGCCATTCAGCCAAACGCCGATGGTGATGGCCGGATTGATATGACAGCCCGAAACAGGACCGATTGTGTACGCCATTGCCACCACCGACAAACCGAACGCGAAAGCAATCGTCAACACAGCGGCTACCGATGTCGCGCCGCCATTCAATACAGCAGCGCCGCATCCCATTAAGACAAGCACCATAGTGCCCACCATTTCAGCTATAAATTTCGTTTTCATAATCTACTTTTTCTACTCGTATAAGATATACTATTCTCTCTAATCATCCTCCCATTCCGAAGGCGGCAACGACTTCTTCCCATACCATTTCATCCAAGCACGAGATTTCCGCTTTCTCAAATAAAGCGCATCGCTACAATGCTCCAACGCTTCCCAATCAAATGAAGAATGATGTCCAAACCACCTCTCCAACCAATAAAGCAGATGATAACTCATGAACGCAAGCAACATCCACCACCACGAAAGCCAGACGGATAGCACCAATGCAGGCAATAATGCCAAGAAGAAACATTCCGTATACTGTCGCGCATGAATCTGAAGTTCCATCTCCTCCCACCCTTCCAGATATTTGAACCGGGTGAAACAACATCCGAAAATCATAAAATAATGCCTTTTCTTCCTGTTCAGGAAAGTTTTCGCCAACAGACTATTATATATTATCATATCCTTCTCTTCATTCAAAAAAGCAACATTGCAAAGGGCCGTCCAGCTACCGGCCGACAAGCCCACCTTGTAACGACAAAGCGCTTTCAGTCCCGACGTAGAAGAAAACGAGACAGTCCCGCAATGTTGCCTGAAATACCTTGAAATGAAATAAAACTATTATTCGACGATTACGGCACGGTTCAATTCAGGTTCACTAAAACGGTTGTTCGTATCGCCCTCCGCTTTCTTCACGAGACGTTCAGGGGAAATTTTATACTTTTCGACTAATAAATTGTACACATATTCCATACGTTGTTCACTCAAACGCTGGTTCAGTTCCTTGCTGCCCGTAGCGCTGTCTGCCGAGCCAATCAGCGTGAAAGTCTTGTTCTTATCCGCCTTGATGGCGTTGTTCACATAAAACTCAAGATTGGTAAGTTCCTTCTTGTCCAAAGTAGCCTTGCCGATATTGAAGAACAGGGCTACCGGCGAAGCAGTCACTTTCGATTCATTCACCACTTCCGGTTTCCGATTTCTGGCAGCTTCCAGTTCGGCGGCAAGACGCTGTGCTTCGGTGCTCAAATCATGATTTTTGGCACGAAGCGCGTTGATACGTTCATTATAAGATGAATAATCTGCCGGAGCCACTTTCTCGACACGATTGAAACGGGTCTTGCCCAACTTCACGCTTAGCCCCAGTGTCACAGAACTCATTCCTTCACCTTTGCTGCCGCCTACCGTTCCGTCAAAACACTCTTTCACTAGCATCTGCCGTCCTTCCAAAGTCAAGTCCAGACGCTTGCCCAGACGGAACGTATTCAAAATACCGATGTTGGCGGCAATTTCATTATCATGCGTGCTGTTTCCCCACGAACGTGCCCAACCGAAACCGACAAACGGAATCACATTCCACACACGTTTCTCATTGAATCCGAGGAAACCGTTCGACCAGTTCCACATAAAGTCCGCATGGAGATTGGAAACATTAAACTCTTCCTTATAATAACCGCGATGCGCCCCTTTGGCATACATCCCGCTTGCATCCGTCAGCCCCTTGGCTTTCAGACCCGAATATTGCAGACGGACTCCGTAAGAAGGAGTAATCCACTTGCCCAACGACACATCCAGTGCAGGAGCGATACGGTTGCCCACCGAGGTCTTGTTATCAAATTCACCTTCATAGATATTGATACCACCGCCTACACCGATATACCAGTTACTCCAGAAACTATTCGTTTCATACGGGCCACGGAGAATACTTCCATCCGTGTCACGATTTTCCTTTTGCTGTGCCATGGCACAGACTGATGATAATACCAATGCAACTGTAATAATTTTCTTTTTCATGTTTCAATTTTTATGTTCAACATTTAGTTTAACCTGTTTCTTTACTCTAATTTCATTTTACTTCCGGGACGGAATTTCACTTGTCGCTTTGACGGAATTACCATGGAGCCGCCTGTGGCAGGATTATGCCCGTTACGTGCTTTCCGCTCTTGGATGACAAAACTGCCAAAACCGACTAAAGTGACACTCTCCCCTTTATGCATTGTTTCCGCAATGGTTTCCATGATTGCATCTACTGCATTCGTAGCTTCGTTAAAGCTCAACTGACCTTTAAGGGCTACTTCTTTGATTAGTTCTGATTTGTTCATAGGTTTGTATTTAAAAATGAATTATATATGTTTATTCGTCACGGACGCAGCGGACTTGTGCAGCGGAAGCACGCAGTTCAGATAAACCATCCACTCCTCCGAAGGAACAATAAAAACTATCATGCGTTGCGATAGTAAAGGACATTACAGTATTCATGCCATCGCCAAAAATCGAAGTCATTGTTCCACTAAGATGAGCTGTATAACCAGGCTGAACCTCGTAAACATCCGCCAAACGAATCCCCGCAGAAATAAAATAGACCTTTCGCGCACTATTTTCTCCTCCACAATAAAAATAGGCTCCATATTCAGTAAATGACGGAGTATAAAAACTCTTTGCCTTCATCTCTCCTACATGTCCAATAATATTTGGTGTAAAATCATCATCCGTCAGACTATACATTATTATAGGCTCTTTTAGAAATGCTCCATATACATCTGGCGGCGATATCTTATAACCTGCAGGACATGGGTCATAAATAGTCTTCATTGTCTCTATATCAACCATTTTATATCTCGAATAAGGATTATTTCCCCATAGATATTGATTACCAAACATCTCCTTATAATATAGCCAATCGCTGCTAGCTCTAATAAACACATTAGGGTGTTTTATTGCATATTCAATTGTCCCTGTACTTTCATTTGACATTTCCTCTTTCAATTCCTGCTTCGTTCCACGGACGTTATACATTGGAGCATTTTTGGGTTCGAGATTGTCTAGAGATGTATATGTATAAAATGAAGCCATACCAATAAAAGGGTCTTTACGTCCCCACTGATATCCTAAGCCACAAGTCGTCAGTTTATCGGGAATATTAGTTGTCGCTCCCAAATCCCTGTCCATAATTTTATAATTCTTCCCGCTATACTTTTCTCCATTGGTCGGTAACCCCAATTCAATAATATCAGGTTTCTCCGTACACCAGATATGCCAACTCCAAAGCACATTTGCATCTTCCGCATTCGGGTCTGATTTGTCATAAACTGCAATAATCCCATTTCCTGCACCGTTACTCAAAAATTCAACCCGATTAGTAGTGGTATTAAATGACACTTGCGAAATAAGATTTTCTTGGTCCTGCCAAATAAGTTTTGCAGATTTAGGAGATATCACTACATTTTTAGAAACAGATATATCTTCCCCCATCCCATTTTTAAAATGATATCTTTCTATCTCCTCTGTAAAGACGCCATTCCTCCCGTCTGGATTTCCTCTCGTTTCCGCCACTATACCATCCACCCCATTTCCTATCACCCTAGCGTCAAACGAATAAACGCCATAAGTCACCGGAGTAATAAAGCAGTTTGCCGGACCGTCTTCATCCACAGCAATCGCTTCTGTTTCAGGTATGATACTGAAAGGGATATACTTCACTATGTTGCCTATTGTTATTTCCAGGAATCCTTCCTTTAGTGAAGAACTTTCGGGTACAGTACAATAAATCCAATATACATCGCTACCTTGCGGAAGGTTCACTTCATTCACCGGAAGTCCTCCTGTTCCCTTCACCTGTACCAAATTATTATTATCTATGCTATAAAACAGGCATAAGTCAGATGAGGGTACCAAAGTTTTCTTGTCCGAATTTAAAACGCGAACATTACGAGTGGCAACACCACTAAAATCAACATTACCCGTATCATCAGGCTGCAATTCAAATTTCACCATTGTTACCGGGTCTGTGATAGCATTCTCTATCAACTTAAGATTCTCCCTGTCCGTTTTTATCAAGTACTGGCCGTTAGAAGCATATCCCCGCGACCAATTATCCGAAACCGTCACCGTATACTCGATATTACTCCCCGGATTTTGAATGGCTTCCAGTTCCGTATCATATCCTTTATTCTTTAACTTGGCAATAGTAAAGCGATAAGAATGATTACGTATTATATCCAGATACTCGCCGGTTTCCTTATCCAGAAAATCCAGACGATAATACTCTTTATTCGAACCGTCCGGATTCTGGACTGCAAGAAGCAGCATTGCACGATTTTTGGAGAATGTTTTCTTATCAATCTTATTTCCTAAAGCGTAAACGGAGTGTTCATATTCCAAAGGATAGTAACTTGTCACCAGTCCTTTCGTTACATCCAAAGGAGTTGTAGCGGAAAGCAAATCATGCTTTTCTGAACTGCCGCTTTCGTTGATACTGCCCTGATAGATTCCCCCCTTATACTCGCTATCTAACGTAAAATCCGAATAATTCAGATTTCTCCATTCCCAATAGGCCTGTTTACCGGAAAACAAATCCGCCTCTGCATCCACCGTAACTTTTGCAAGACAACGGGTTAACAGACAAACATTAGAGGTAGCCTTTTCATTCCATTCTATCCAACCGTACATCGGAATAGTCCGCCCTTCACTTTGCAGAGCGGAAAAGCCCTTCATCATTCCTTGACTAGTATAATTTCTCAACTGCTCTTCACTAGCCGTTTTATTTATAAGAAAATCACCTGCTCCTGATGCAGAAGAACGATTAGTCAGGTTACAAACTACATAAATTCGTTCTTTGTCAGCGGGAATGTATTCTCTCAATGTCACAGTCGGCGATGCGGTTCCATTTCCAAACAAAAAGGACAAATCTGCTTTACCCTCCTGATAATATACAGGGGATGAGGCGTGAGAATCATTGTATACGAACACCTGTATGCCACTAATCCTACATTCCGATTCATTAGCTACGCTACGTACCTGTACCAGTTCCGCATCCGGGATAGACAAGCTGATGACATTTTTTTGAGAGGAATTAATATTTTCCATTTCAGTGTCATCGTTACAACCACCTAACAACAGAATGTCAAAAGCGAAGAAAACGAACAGACATACCCTGAATAAATGGCATAAGTATTGTTGTATTGTTATTTTCATTTCATTCATATTTTTTAGATTGCTAATGAATTATTCCTTTACACAGCGTATTGAAGCTGCCATTGAAGTAACCACCGGATTATATATATCATAATCAAAGAGCGCAGTATTATTACGATATATATGAAAGTTAAACATGAGCCCAGCACTTTCTTTGTTTGCAGGATGAGGTGAGGAACACCAGTAAAGTCCCTGTTTTGCTAACTTTGTACCATCACCATAAGGTCTATAAGTCTCCGGCAAATAAATTAGCTTCGATTCATCAATCCCTGCATTATCATAATAAAAGGTTGAACCATTCTCAAAATAACTTTTTATGAAATACAGATGCTCAAGTATCTCTCCAGGCGGGGGGAATAGGGTATTATCCCCTTTACCCAAAATCCTAAAGACATCATGCGGTGGAGTTTTATAACCAACCGGACAAGGGTCATACAACGACTTTAATGTTTCTTTAGGGAAGACGTTCTGTTCTCCGTCCGGATTTCCCCACAGATATTTCAGTTCCGTTGTTTTCGTACACCAAGATTCACCCACATGTCCCCTCATTGGACTATACAAGGAACTCGGAGTACTTATAGCCTGACCGGCTGTCACTCGTTCGTCTGGATATTTATATACAACCTGTCCACTTCTTACATCATATAGAATGGTACGTATGCCATCATAAGTCAATGAACCCGAAAACGGGTCTTTACGTCCCCATTGATAATGCAGCCCTTGAACAGTGCCTAAATACGCTTTAGTAGCAGTCGCACCAAGATTACGGTCCATCACTTTATAGTTATTGCCCGTGTATATTGAAGTAACGAATTCCAATATCTTTGGGGTAGCCGTACTCCAAAGGTGCCAACTCCACAACACTTTCGCATCCTCCGCATTAGGATTAGCCTTATCATAGACAGCTATCACTGCATTTCCCCGGCTTCGTCCCATTTTCACCTGAACCCTGCCATTGACTAAAGCGACCTGTTCCACCAGTTCATCCGTATCCTGCCAAAGCAATTTGGCCGATAAAGGATGTATGTTGGCACCACCGGCTTTTGTCAACAGATTGCCACTTGCGTCTTCAAACTTCCCTTCGTCAATAATGCCGTCCACTCCGTTTCCCATTATGGTAGCTGTGAAAGAATAAGAAGCCGCACCTCTATCCGCTATATAACTATTGGCAGTACCTTCCGTGTCTAACGGAGTAAAAGTATCCAATGAACTGATAGGAATATATTCCACATGTACATTGTCGGAAGAAATTTCTATAAAACCACCTTCATAATTGGCGGGAACACTGCCGGTGGTACAATAGAAATTCATTACTTGCGCGGCAGTAAGGTCATAAATGCCACTGTTATCCGTCAGTTTATCCGTTTCCGCTATTCCATTGCAATATAGCTGTAAATCTGTTGTTGATATTAAATCCGTTTTATTGGATTTCAGGGCTCTGATTCGTAAGTGTCTCGGAGTATGACAGTCCACTTTCACCAGTTTCACCGGGTCGATAATATCTTTAATCAAAGTTATTTCTGTCTTGTCTATATCAAAGTAAGTGCCTACAATATCCCCTGTGACTCCTACATCTTCCCAATCGAGCATATCCGTGAATACTTTCACTTCATTGATACTTAGCACTTGTACGTCCACCGAATAAATATGGTTACGTTTTATCCGATAAGAATTTTCCGCTTTTACAGGTATCGTGCGCTCTATCACCCGACTGGTAACTCCATCCGTCACCGGAATAACTACTTTCAATGACGTCACGTTGGTATCTATGTCGTAATCGGACTCCTGTTCCAGATAATTTTCATAGACGTAATGAGAATAAAAAGTGACTGCCTCACCGTCAAGTTCACCTTGCTCTTGTAATGCTATATCTGTCAGACTTACTTCCGGATAATCCGAATAATGTAATAGATACTCCTCCAGTCCATTTTCTTTATTATTGGTAATAGCTTCATTGGCATGAGAAGGAAACGGAGCATATTTACGAATCCTATCCGCGACGTGAAGCACCTGTACTTTTACATCTCCTATAGTCAATTCCTGCGGAACAGTAGAAGAAGTTTTACGAACGGTTGTCCGCAGTTTGGCCACCCCCCGCAACAAATGTGCGGAAGCTTTGAAATTTCTACTTATGCCCTTCTTAATCACTCCCGTGCCCGACATGTAGAAAGGGGAAACCGGCTGTCCGGAGATGATTGCGGGAGTGTCTTCATTAGCACGTACACGAAAGGTGTAACCCGCCTTCAATGTCCCTATATCAAACAGTGTAGAAACCACGTAGAAACTATCAACATAATGAGTCAACTTCAATGTTCCGTCCCCTGTGGAACGGGGCCGGTACTCTATCGGATTCCCGCCGCCGTCCATTACATCCATGTAAAGCTGCTCAATCTTGTTCTCACCGGCCGTTCCATTCTCAATGCTTCGGGCAACCGGCTGTTTATCCCCGGGTATCACCAAACGGAGTTCCATCAGTTCCTTGCCGTCGGGTATCATGTTGTCCACATTGCCAAGGTCATAATTCTCAATATCTTCTACACATGAAGATAATAAGTATGCTATAAAGAAAAATGCAAATAATTTATTTATCATAGTAACCTCCATTTTATTCTTTCACACATCGTACAGAACCGCCATAAGCATCCCACGCAACACTTATAGAAAAGGAATAACCTGTAGAATCTATTAATGTATAACGCATTATACTAGGCTGTCTATATAAAGACGGAATATTCCCCGCCCAATATAATGCATTATCCAAGAAAGAATTATTTGGCATATTCCCTGTTAATAGTTCACGATAACCTGCTGCAGGATAATAAATACCCTTGAGAGAAAATCCTTTATAACGCACCAAAGGCGTAACATTTTTTTTAGCCTGTCCCCATGGAGATTCATACTCCCCATCTTTACCAACAGGCACCCTCCAACCATCCGGGCAGGGGTCAAAAATCGTTTTCTTTCCTACTTTGCTATTCCATAAGCTCAAATCATTTCTTCTATATGTTCCCTTTGCATTCGTATACCAGCTTTCTTCACTCGTATAAAAACTCATAGAGTTATGTACTGAATTAGGTATATTATTAAAGACTTCCACTGGAACTTTTGAGAAAGTTATAATTTCACCAGCAAGATTGTACAAGTCTTCATCAGATTCCGTTTTCTCCCAACCCTTTGTAGGCGGAAACAAGTCTTTCCGTCCCCACTGGTACAAAAAGCCTTTGGACTTAATCCCCCCCTCTTCATTATATTTATTGTATGTCGCTCCTAAATTCCTATCCATCCAGACAAACCCGTTAAACTCCTGCTGTCCCTCTTTCAGGTTCGGATTATAGTCCGTACACCAAATATGCCAACTCCAATAAATTTCTCCATTCACTTTCATTGCGACTACTGCATTTCCCGCCTTATCCCCTGTCTCTACAACGATATAAGCCTTGTCACGCTTTTCCGCGTTCATCACTTTCACACTACGCTCCGTCATTACTCCCATTTCGTCCTGCCAAAGCACTTCGGCCGTAACTTCACCTTCGGGAATAGGCGCACGTTCAAACTCGTCCATTTGCGCCCATGCCTTGTATACCCCGTCTGTAGGTATATGTACTCTTCCGTCGGGCGGTACAATATAACAGTTTGTTATACGTATGTCCTTCACTTCTTCCACCTGGGGTTCTAACGCTATCCACGGACACACCGTCAAGTCTATATCCAAAGAGACTGTTTTTTGCATGAACCGGCACAGTAATTGATAGACATGATTACGCTCCAGCTTTTCCAAAGGCGCTCCACCTGAATTATTCGAGTCTCCACCTAACTCTATCATATCGTATTCGTCGATACCTATTTGCAATTTACTGTCTTTGCATTCCATTTCCGGAATATAAAAAGAGTAAGCCAATACGCCTTTGTCTTTCGGGGAAGTTTCTTCAGGAATTTCTCCGACTGTCTTTCTAAACAGCATATTGATTACGGAAGATGCATAATTACCAGTCTTCTCGGGAGAAATGAACCCGGTTTTGGAAACTCCCGTCACAACCAACATCGCAGGTATCTGAACTTCCTCCCAGTTTCCCGCTTCTTTACGCATATAGACATCCACACGTGCCACCGCACGGTCTACACGCATGTTGACTGTCTGTGTCGTCCCTTCCGCCGCATCCACTCCTGCCAGTTCTCCATACATGGGCAGGCAGTAATCTTTAGTATATTCCACTACATTTACATTGGTCTTAGTTGTCAAGTAATCCGCCATTTGATACTGCACGTCCACCAGGTCATTGGGATGGTCTACGGACTCCAATATAGCACGGGTATTCGTATCAACAGGTTCGTTTACAATGGCATATAATGTTTTCCCGGTAGCGGCTTTCACCGTAAAAACCGGAGTAGTATAAGTACCGTCGGTAGCGGTTAGCCCTTGCCAGTAATACATCTTATCCAGTGACGTGCCGTCAAAGACATAGATGCGAAGGCGGCTGATGCGGGTTTCGTTCGCGTTCAGCACTTCCGGGTCACTCGTGGCACGCGTACTGATATTCATGCTCATCCGCACTTCCCCGGGATTCACCGGTTCAATTGCCTGTTCGCTTTCCGTACAGGAAAACAAGACCAACAGCAACCATGCCCACCATATATAACCTTTATATCTCATATTCATCAATCTTTGTTTATTTATCAGAGGTCTTCACCTTTCAGCCAAATAGTCCAGCCGTTAATCACAATCTTGGTGGAAAGGAAATTCAATAATTCCGGATTATAGAAAAAGACAATCGCATACTCGCTCTGACGGTCGAGGTACTCCTGCGCCGGGATATTGTGCCCTTCCATTTTTGTAAGCAGCAGGTAGGGTATCAGGTCAATCTTCATCAGTTCCTTGCCGTCCGACTTGCGCTTAAGCGTCAGATACACCTTTTTATGTTCGAGCAGGCGCATTGTATTCATTTCCACCACAATGCCCACATCTTCCATCTTTTCCAGATGATACGGCTGATAACTAATCATGTCGTCATCCAGCAGGTCATTATTCCAATCGTAATATCCGTTGTCCGCACGGATTTCGAACAGGCAGTCATTGATATCCAGTTCTTCCCCCGGTCCGGACTTTTGCAGGATGAAGTGGAACTTATTGGTATCCTTTATCAGGGAGACCGTTTCCGTCTGTTCCTGTCTGCCGGTAAAGCTGACGGCCTGTACCCCGCCATACCAGAGAGGCTCCAAAACTTTATTATGTATCAAGGATTCTTCCCGTTTCATTCTTACCGTCAATTCTTCCAGTGTCGTTTTTCCGGCAACCGGTTCCGGCATTTCAAAGTCATCGTTCATTCCCGCCCAGGCGGCTATCCGGTATTCTCCGACCGGAAGCGGCAACGGCATACGGTAGCTGCCACTGCCCAAAGTTTTCCCTTGTTCACTCTTCTTCATGATAAACGTGCCATCCTTGTCGAATACAAACACGTCGACACAATTCACTTGCGATGCAAAAGCGTCGGAAAACTCCATGTTATAGTCATACCGAAAACGGACATACAGCCGGCATTCCGGCAGTGTCTCATCTATGGATGTGCAAGAAAAGAGTACAAGCAATAACAACAGGCAACTTCCATAACCCATCCGCCGGACGGCACCCTCTGTTTTCATTATCTTTCTCATAATCTATGGTTCTATTTATTTTTTCTAATTTCTATATATAGTGTGGAAAAGCGGCTTCGCGCGCTTTTCTCGGAATAATCTGCTTTGGTGGACAAGCCGCAAAACTTGTCTGTATGGCAAGACCGAGTTTTTTATCTGTTTCTTTTAAAATCAAGGTCTTGATTCACGGAAATAAGCCTCCGCCGGCTGGATAAAAACGAAAAGAAAGAAAAAAGAAGGCGCCACAAGACAAGCTGCGCCGTATCATAACGCCTTCTTATAATTTTAATTGTTATTTTAGCCCGATATATCAGTCATTACAAATCCACTCCCTGGCTCCAGGTAGTCCATGGATTTACCGTAATTTCTACAGAGAGATATGCTTCCTTGTCATCATCGTCCTCACCCGGGTCTTTCGGGTCAGTAGGATTTGTGGTGTCAGGAAGCCAGGGAGTACCCGGTTGCTTCACGCTGTTGATAGTCAGTGTGTACCAGTTGTTGCGTACGACACCGTATTTGCCATGCGCCATCGTTGCGGTGATAGCGTCGTCATGACGGATGAGGATGTTATAGTAGCATACGCCTTTTTGGAAGTATTCCACACCTACGGTTTCACCGGCTGCCGCATCGGGTTTGGAGTATTCGCCACCGCTCTTAAGGCCGTCCAGTTCAGTGATAGTAATAGAGGCGAAATCAGCACCGACAGCCTTGCCTTGTGCAGTGGCGGCTTTGGCTATACGTGCATAGAACTGGTCACAAAGAGTGATTACCTGTGTTTGTGCCGCATTGGCTGCAGTACCAGCAGCTTTCGCTGTATTATATACTGCCTGCAAATCAGCCAATGTCTTGTAAGTGACACCCAAAAGGCGGAACCAGCTTTCGCCCACAGTAAATGAGCCAGGAGTGTAAACCGCACTTGCTACGGCAGACGTAGTCTGTGCCTGGGTTTGCGCGTCGGCAGCCATTGTGTTCTCAAGACAGTATTTGCTGTCTGCCATAGCCGAGAAGTCAGCAGGCAAAGTACCGTCGTCAGCTACTTTCAGGTAGTTGAACTGCGACACATCGAATCCTGCAAGTTCGTAGTTCGGGTCTATTCTGTAATCCGCACCTGTAGAACCTCCGGCAGGCATTACGATTTCAGAATACGGGAACATGCTCTTGTTGGTGATATTCAATGCCCAGTCACCGAATGTACAGGTCACTCCGGCGGGAACCTTGAGGCCGTCCGGATTTGTTCCTAAAGAAACTTTAGCAACGACACGGTCTACATAAATCATTGAACGGTCAGCTTGGGCTTCGGATATCGCGGTAGCAACGTCAGGGATAGTCGTTCCGTCAACCACCTTCACATTGGCTGTCACCAATGCCCCGTTAGTCGGGTTCGCATTGTCGCCGGCATTAATCATCATAAAGTTGTTCTTTGACGTTCCAGTCACTTCGTCAAGTGTCTGGTCTACCGCACCGTTGATGGCAGACCAGGAAGCGGAAGCCACACAGGCTGTCTTGAACTTGTCGCTCGGATTGACTACTGCCAGCACTTTGGCGGTAGCGGAAGGTACTTTGAATGCCTTTCCGTCATATCCAGACTTATTAGCACCGCCTACATTCAGGATATAGTCGGTTGTAGCCAATGTCTTTGTTTCCAGACAAACGTCCGACGCGTCAAACAACGCGAGAAGCACTTCCTTTACGTTCTGCTCGTCCGCTGTCCCATGATGTTCTCCCGGAGCACGTGTTCCTGTACTTTTAGGCATTGCCACAGACACGGACATATAAGCCTCCCTGCCGTCTACCGGCAACTGGTTTTGTCCGCCGGTTGCCATCTCTTCATCATTACTACATGCTGCCATCGCCAGTCCGACAAACAGCGTTAAAAAAGATTTGTCCAATTTCATTGTTTTAAAATTTAATTAATACTAAAATGTTAATTACTAAGTTTATGTTTCAGATTGTATGTTTCAGATTATATTATCCAAATTGTATTATTCAGCCTTTATCTCTTCCAGACGTTTCAGGTACATCCGCATAGCGTCGTAATCTCCCGTTTCCCAAGCCACGATGGCGGCGTTGTTGTTAGCTATCCGGTCACCCGGAAAGCGGGCGGCAATCATCCGGATAATCCTGTTGTATTCGTCCGAACCTTTGCCGTAGCTGACTGCGACCTGATACATTTCGTTATGGTTCATTTTGTCGGGGCGCGTCTTGATTATTTCCCGTCCCTGCTCCACGGAGAACGGGACCACCGTATAGCTGACTGTATATTCCACCAGGCGCAGCTTCGGATATACCTCCTGCAGCAGGGCGTTATAGATTTTTCCGCCGTCAATAGCCTTTATCTTCGCGTCGCGCGCGTCCGGTTCGGGAGTCTGCCCGATAATGTCGAGCACTTTCTGCATATAGGAAGGACGGTATTCGCGCAGCCATGCAGCCAGCCCTTCCCAGTTCTCCGGCACCGAACGGCAGTCTATCATGCTATCGTCCAGCTTATAGGCATGTTTCAGGTTTTGTTCCAACGCTTTCGCGCGTTGTTCGGAAAGGCGCGCGTTGGCGGCATAGCTGCCTTCCGGTGACGAGTAGCCCACTATCTCAATCCGGGCAATGCGATAATTATTGTCTTCACGGATGGAATCAATGGACGAATAGATTTTAGCCAGCTCGGCAGGGTTGTTCATATAATCGGCAAGCAATGCCGACTGGTTCACCTTAAAATTAAGATATGCGCTGCGGGTGAAGGAACGACGTTTCTCCTCTGCCTGTGCCACCATTATTTCCAGATTCGGGCGTTCCACTACCTCTTTGAATAAAGGAAGCTCCGCAACGGGAGCATTACCCAGCGCTTCCCCGCAACCTGCGCATCCCTGCAGTTCACGGAATATCTCGACACGTGCCCCGGACATCCACTCCTGTGCCGGGACTGTTTCGTTATATTCCAGCAGCATATCCCGTTTCCTGTTAAAACGAATCATTTCCTGCCCCTCTCCCGCAGCCGGTGCTTTGCCATACTCCTTGCCGTACAGACGTTCTTTCCGCTTGTTCATGCGATAACGGTTTCTGCCTGCAATGCAGACTGAAGGCAGGGCGAGCGTATCGCTTTCCGACCGGCTGATTATCAAGGGAGTGATTACCATCTGCCGGCGCGAGGGAAGACGCAGCGCGCTGCAATCCATACTGAATGACACTTCCACTTTGTCGTCGCTTATTTTCCGGGCAACGGTGTGTCCGATATTTATCTCCTGGGCATGGGCGGAAAATGCGCCCAGCACTCCCAAGGCCACGTATATACAGATTCTTTTCATCATTTGCCTATTTTATAATGTATATGATACTCACGGCAGCCTTTGTCGGGCCGAAGTAGTTTTTCTTCTCACTTTTCTGAACGGTGCCGCATGTGGCACAGGGATATTTGGAGTGGTCCAGCCGCGCATAGCCGACTCCAAGCACAGCCTCCAGACTCCAGCGGTTGCCGAGCAGCCACTGGTAGCCGTAGGATATTCCGCCGCCCCACAAATGTCCCTGATGGCGGTGGTGCTCCATGTTATCACTCAAAAATGACATTCCGCCCACATTGTATTTGGCGTAATGTCCGTGCAGACCCAGAAAATGGCCGTTGAATTTCTCACATAGCCAGTAGCGAAGTTCCGGCTGCACGCCCCAGTGGCGCAGGCGCGTTTCATCATCAAACTTCCAGGGGTTATAATTTCCGGATAAGTCGAGAGACCATTTCTTGCCCAGGCCTATTTCCAGCCCCAGGTTCATTGTAGTAGTAGCGTCATAAAGCAAATTGGTCTTTACCGCAACCTTTTGGGCATAAGAGTTGGCCGTATTGCAAAGGAGTACTCCCAAGACACCGATTAAACATAGATATTTCTTCATGTCATCTTATTATTTATTGTTGCTTTTCTTGCATCTCTATTCCGTAATAGAGATTTCAAAAAGAATACAAACAATAAAAACTTAATTATCAATGATTTACATTACATAAAACAACCATACAACGTTTCAGTATCATGAAATAATGAATCATGGCAGACAAAACGGAAAATAATATTCTGATATATAATTCATTAAAAACATGGATACTGAAACAATTGTGAAACAAACGGATAACTAACAGACCAAACAATAAAAACAGTTATTGCCATGGAATCAAAACTTATGAAAAGCGAACTGCTGTACATCGAAGAACACCTGTCATGCCAAAACTACATGACAACGATTGAAACCGGATTCAAGTATCTGGAGTTCGACAAAAACACCGAATTTGAGGAAGACAATACAAGCAAGAATTATCTTCTGTTCTTTCTGAAGGGCGTTTTCACCATTACTTGCAACCAGTTCCACAACAGGCCGTTCCACGCCGGAGAGATGATATTGATACCCCGTTCTTCCCGGCTGAAGGGAATCGGAGAAACCGGTTCAAGCCTGCTCTCCATGTTTTTCGACATGCCCGAAGGAAACTGTGACAAGCTCATATTGCAGTCTTTATCAGGTATATGCGACCACATTGAATATGACTTCGCACCCACTGGAATACACTACCCGCTGACACCGTTCCTCGAAGTGCTAACCCACTGCATCAAGAACGGGATGAATTGCGCCCACCTGCACACCCTGATGCAGCGGGAGTTCTTCTTTCTCCTGCGCGGATTTTATGAAAAGCGGGAGATTGCAACCCTGCTTCACCCCATCATCGGGAAAGAAATGGACTTCAAGGATTTTGTCATGCGCAACCATACCAGAGTGGATAATATAGAACAGCTCATCTCACTGTCGAACCTGGGAAGAAGCCGCTTTTTTTCCAAATTCAACGAGGTGTTCGGAATGACTGCCAAACAATGGATGCTGAAACAAAAGAACCAAAGGATACTCGAAAAAATGACCGAACCGGGAGTATGTATAAAAGACGCCGTTGAAGAATTGGGATTTGACTCGCAGAGTAACTTCAACCGTCACTGCAAACTATACTTCGGATGTACCGCCAAACAGTTAATGGAACGCTGCCAGACTGAAAACAGCCCTATTTATGAGGATAACCACGCGACGTGTACAAAATGAATAAAAAAATGTACTTTATGACAATTTATATTATAAAAAAATAAGCTTACTTTGCAGCGTGAAATAGTTCAAAACAACAAAGAGATTTTAATATAATCTCTATTAC
>ENA-OZHU01000516-OZHU01000516.1-human-gut-metagenome-genome-assembly--contig:-NODE-516-length-24520-cov-5.749724_pt1 | contig 24520 bp, 20 predicted proteins | sample MGYA00244054_ERZ653700 | MGnify/ENA primary metagenome ERZ653700 (study PRJEB26926, sample SAMN06165279) | human gut metagenome | biome: ENVO:00009003; feature: ENVO:2100002; material: ENVO:00002003...
GCGTCCGCAGACGCGCCCCCAAGCTGCTCTTCCCCCAAGATTCCGTGATGAACCAAATAAGACGGCTTCCAGTCCCATGATTTCGGGATTGGAAGCCGTCTATCATTCTTTGGGCAGCATCGCCGCACTGCGCACGGGCTTGTCCAGCCGCAACTCGATATACTGCCGCATCAGGCGGTACGGCGCCATCATCTCCGGCGAATCCACCCATCCGGCGGAACCCGTCGTCAGCATTGTTCGCAGCCAGTTCACCTGCGCCGCTGAAATCGGCACATGAACGGGCAGGCGGCAGTCACGGCAGACCAGCCCACCCTCGGTCAGGTCGAACCACGTCGATTCGCCGTCCGCAATCCGCCGCTGACAGTGGACGCAGTGGTGCAGGCGCGGCACAAATCCCTCGCTCTGCGACAGGTGCAGCAGAAAGCCGGTCAGCAGCGGCCGCCATGGCTGATCGGAGAAGGTCAGGCGCGACAGCGTGTGCAGCAGGAGCATGAAGGTTTCCTGCGCGGGGACGCCGGGCTGGATGACGTTCTCGACGACGCCGAGGAGGTACGTTCCGACGGCCAAGCGGTCGAAATCAGCGCGCAGGGGGTAGAACGTCTCCATCAGGTTCGCGCTGATGACGGTAAGGTGATTGCCGCGCTCGTACAGCTCGAAATCGCCCAAGGCGAACAGCTCGCTGGCGTTGAGGATGGGGGAGCGCGGTTTGCGGCATCCGCGGGCAAGCGCCTCAATGCGCCCCTTCGTCGGGCTGAAGAGGGTCAGCATTCGGTCGTTGTCCCGGTAATTGGCGTAGCGGAGGACAATCGCGGTGTGTTCGGTCTGTTTCATAGCATCTTACCCAAAAGGCTGCGCACAGTCGCCCATGCGCAGCCTTTGCTTATTTGCTTACTCGTTCGGAATCAGGGTCGCGAAGTAAATGCAGTCGCCCACCTCGCGGCGCTTCGGGTTCGATGGGGAGTTAATCTTCTCGTTGTTCAGCACCACGGTGCAGGAGGAACCGCCATCGAGGTTGTAAGCGTTCTGCAAGCCGAACGCGCCCGCCAGCTTTGCCGCGCCCCACAGGTCGAAGCCGATGGACTTCGGGCTTTGGCTCTCCGGCCCCTCTGTGCAAAGGAGGACGAACTCCATCGGGGTAATCTGTCCGAAAATCATGCGCTGCGCCAGTGTCTTGGGGCCGTTGTCCATGCGGGAGTCGAACTCGTCGCGGACAACGCCGTCAATCACCAGTCCGGGGCCGAAGCAGAACGTGTGGGCGACCGTGCCGCCGTTTTCCAGATAATCCTGCCATTTTTGATGCGTCGTGCCCTGAATGATGTGCATACCGCCTTCTGTGTCGATAATCATCGTGTCGCGATATTCGCGGGGCAGTTCACGCAGACGGTGCGTGTTGCGATAGACGATTCCTTCAGAATGGTAGATGAAGTAGTCGCCGTTGATGGCGAGGACAGCGTTATTCTGCTTTGCCATGCGTTCGACGCGCACGGTGTTCTTGGACGGGTAGGGGAACGCCAGCGCAGTGCGAATCTGCGTCGGATCGGTGATTTTGACGTACACCGCCATGACGGTCGTCGTGCCCTCGCCGGGTTCATCAACACGCTCGATGTCCTGCGTCCAGTAGGACGTTTCGACGCGAATATCCAGCGAATCGTCGTGGTAGCCGCCCTGATCGGGCAGATAGCAGTCCGGATTCGGCAGATACGGCGCGGCAAGGAGTTTTCTGCCCGTGCTGTCCAGCCAAGGAAGCGGCTCGTAGGTCGTTTCCTCCGCCAGCGCAGGGCAAAGCATCGCCAGCAGCGCACACGCGGCGATGAGTTTCCGCAGATATTTCATTTGTCTATTCCTTTCCGTAGAGGGGGGAGGCGCAAGGGGCGCTGCCCCTTGACCCCGCAAGGGAGTTCCTCCCTTGACCCTTTCGCGCGATTGAGTTGGTGACGCTCTCATACTGCTTTCGCGTGTTTATGGGGGAACCCAAGGGGCGCTGCCCCTTGACCCTGCAAGGGAGAATGAAACGGGACGAAGTCCCCTCCCTTGACCCTTTCGCGCGATTGAGTTGGACGCGGCTGCATACTGTGCCCGCGTGCTGATTGAGCGGACGGTGCGCAACTTAGAAGCGCATCCGCTCCTCAATGTAGCTCCGCAGATCCTTCAGCGCCACACGCTCCTGCAGCATGGTGTCGCGGTCGCGAACCGTGACCGACTGCGTCGCTTCGGTGTCGAAGTCCACGCAGATCGTGAACGGCGTGCCGATTTCGTCCTGACGGCGATAGCGCTTGCCAATCGAACCCGTCTCGTCGTAATCCACCGGGAAATACTTCGCCAAATCCGCGTGGATTTCGCTCGCCAGCGCGCCCAGCTTGTTCTTCTGCAGCGGCAGAACGGCAGCCTTGTAGGGCGCCAGCGCCGGATGCAGGTGCAGCACCGTGCGCACGTCGCCGCCCTCCAGCTCCTGCTCCTCGTAAGCATTGCACAGGAACGCCAGCACCATGCGGTCAACGCCCAGCGACGGCTCGATGCAGTAGGGGATGTAGCGCTCGTTCGTCACCGGGTCGAGGTATTCCAGCGACTTGCCGGAATGGTTTTGATGCTGCGTCAGGTCATAATCCGTGCGGTCGGCGATGCCCCAGAGCTCGCCCCAGCCGAACGGGAACAGGAACTCGAAGTCCGTCGTCGCCTTGGAGTAGAACGCCAGCTTCTCCGGCTCATGGTCGCGCAGACGCAGGCTGTCCTCCTTGATGCCCAGCGAAAGCAGCCACTGCTTGCAGAACGAACGCCAGTAGTCGAACCACTGCAAGTCCTCGCCGGGCTTGCAGAAGAATTCCAGCTCCATCTGCTCAAATTCGCGGACACGGAAGATGAAGTTGCCGGGGGTGATTTCGTTGCGGAAGGATTTGCCAATCTGCGCGATGCCCGCCGGGAGCTTCTTGCGCATGGAGCGCATGACGTTGGCGAAGTTGACGAAGATGCCCTGCGCGGTTTCGGGACGCAGGTAAATCTCGTTCTCCGGCGTTTCCATCACGCCCGCGTGGGTCTTGAACATCAGGTTGAACTGGCGGATGCCGGTGAAATCCTTCTTGCCGCACTTCGGGCAGACGATGTCGTGCTCGGCAATGTACTTCTCCAGCTCAGCGTTCGTCCAGCCGTCGCCGGTTTCCGCGCCGCCGGTGAAGTCCTCAATCAGCTTGTCTGCACGGTAGCGCGCCTTGCACGCCTTGCAGTCCATCAGCGGGTCATTGAAGCCGCCGACGTGACCCGACGCCACCCACACTTCGCGGTTCATCAGAATTGCGCAGTCAAGCCCCACATTGTACTTGCTTTCCTGCACAAATTTCTGCCACCACGCCTTTTTCACATTGTTCTTAAATTCCACACCAAGCGGGCCGTAGTCCCATGTATTTGCCAAACCGCCGTACAGTTCGCTTCCGGCAAAAATCAGACCGCGGTTTTTGCACAGCGCAACCAGTTTGTCCATCGTCAAATCAGCCATCGTGATTTCCTCCTGAAAAAGTGAGAATCTAACAAATGTAATGATAGGCGCAAACGTTCACTTTGTCAAGGCTGGAACGCATTTTTTCCACCGAAAACGCTGATTTTCCGTGCTGAAATCTGCTGATTTTCCCGCAAACAATATTTTTCGCAAATTTCCCGAAAAAAATTTCATTTTCCCTCTTGCATTTTCCGAAGAAGTGTGCTATTATATCAATGTTGTCAGTGCGATTCACTCGCCGGCACACGGATGCTGATATAGCTCAGTTGGTAGAGCGCATCCTTGGTAAGGATGAGGTCACCAGTTCAAATCTGGTTATCAGCTCCATAAGCCTTGCATTTTGCAGGGCTTTTTTCGTGTTTTGGGTGGAATTTTGCATTTTTAAGAAGCACACCATGCAGTCTTGACATTTTCCTGACCTCATCCCTATTTTTCTGCACCTGCCGCTTCCTTGACGGTGAATTTGCCTCAAAAGCAAGGTGCGCAGGTCTGATAATCGCCTGCGCACCGCGAGGTTCACTTATTTTCCTCCACTTCTACCGTCTGTACCGACTCCTTCTCCCGCCACGTCTCTTCCTTCACCAGCGTCGCGAACCAAATGCAATCCCCAACCATGCGGTTCTTGTGGCTCGATGGCGAGTTAATCTTCTGATTATTCAGCGCAATCGTGCTTGATGAGCCGCCGTCGAGGTTGTATGCGTTGTCCAGCCCAAACTGCACGCACAGGTTTGCCATCTGCACAAGGTCGAAGCCGACGGATTTCGGGGCGGTGCTTTCCGGCCCCTCGTTCGTCAGTATCAGGTATTCCAGCTTGCCAATCTGCCCGATGACCATCCGCTGGGCTTTCTTGGCTTTGCCGTTGTCGATGGTCACGTCATCAAGGTTCGTAAGCGGAATGCCGTTTACCACCAACGCGGGGCCAAAGCAGAAGGCGTGCAGGACGGTGTCGCCGCCGGCAATGTACTCGTCCCACTTCGCCTGCGTCGTCCCGGTGATGAGGTGGAAATCACCGTTTTCGTCCACAATCAGCTCGTCGCGGCCCTTATGCGGACGCATCCGCAGCGTCTGACCGTTGCGGACGACGATGCCTTGCTCATGGTAGAGACAGTAGTCACCGTCGATGCCCATGACGGCGTTGAAGCGCTTCGTCATGTCGTTGACGTGGCGCGCCTGCTTCGACGGGTACTTGTTCGCGAAGCCTGTGCGGAATTGGCTCACGTCAGTCAGCTTCACGCGCGCGGACATGACGGTCGTTGTGCCTTCGCCGGGAGCATCGACCTGCTGCAAATCCTGCGTCCAGTAGGTGACGTTAATCTGGATGTCGATGGAATCATCATGGTAGCCGCCGTTATTGGGCAGGTAACAATCCGGGTTCGGCAGGTTGGGGGAAACCTTGATATCCCACGGAATTGGCTCGAAATCGGGTGCGTCCTCCGCCAAAGCGGGTACAATCAGCAGCGCGCAGAGCAAAAGCGAAATCAGGCGTTTCATTCGGAAATGTACCTCCTACGGTATTCTACATATCAGACGAATCAAAAGGGGAAAACGTTGTCATGTGCGAAAATTTAATTTTTTTGTAACAATTTTGCGGATGCGCACCATTTCGCCCAAAAGTTGAAATTCCCTCTTGCATCAGCGCGCAAAATGGCGTATAATAAGCCTGTCAAATGACCCCGCTTGACGGGAGAAAAGCAGCTTTTGTCCTTCCAGAGAGCCGCCGGATGGTGCGAGGCGGCAGGGCGCGGGTGCTTCTTCCACTCCTGAATGGGGGCAGACGAGGAGTCTGACGGGTTCGCCCGATACAGCGAGCATGAGTGGTCTGACGTGCGTCAGGCAAACTGGGTGGCAACGCGAGCTTCTCGTCCCGGAATTTTACGGGATGGGAAGCCTTTTTGGTTTCCGCCAAGCAAAAAAGGAGGATTTTTTCCGATGCTGGACATCAATCTGCTCCGTACCAATCCCGAATTGGTGAAGGAGAACATCCGCAAGAAGTTTCAGGACGAAAAGCTCGTCATGGTCGACGAAGTCGTCGAGATGGACAAGGAGTACCGCGCTGCGATTCAGCAGGCGGACACCCTGCGCAACCAAATTAAGGTTGCGTCCAAGCAGATCGGCATGCTGATGGGCAAGGGTCAGAAGGAAGAGGCCGAAAAGGCGAAGGAACAGGTCGCCGTTTACAAGGCGGATTTGGAGGGGCTGGCGGCGAAGGAAGACGAATTGCAGGCGGAAATCCGCAAGCGGATGCTCGTTATTCCGAACATCATTGACCCGTCTGTGCCGATTGGCAAGGATGACAGCCAGAACGTGGAAATCGAGCGCTTCGGCGAGCCCGTCGTGCCGGATTTCGAGATTCCGTATCATGTGGATATCATGGAGCGCCTGCACGGCATCGACCTTGACAGCGCCCGCAGGACCTCCGGCAACGGCTTCTATTACCTCATGGGCGATATTGCTCGCCTGCACTCCGCGATTCTGTCCTATGGCCGTGATTTCATGATTGACCGCGGCTTCACCTACTGCATCCCGCCGTACATGATCCACGGTGACGTGGTGACGGGCGTGATGAGCTTCGCCGAGATGGAGAACATGATGTACAAGATCGAGGGTGAAGACCTCTATCTGATTGGTACGTCCGAGCACTCGATGATCGGCAAGTTCATTGACACGATTCTGGACGAAAGCCAGCTGCCGCAGACGCTGACCAGCTATTCCCCCTGCTTCCGCAAGGAAGTTGGCGCGCATGGCATTGAGGAGCGCGGCGTGTACCGCATCCACCAGTTTGAGAAGCAGGAGATGATCGTCGTCTGCAAGCCGGAGGACAGCCCGATGTGGTTCAACCGCCTGTGGCAGAACACCGTCGATTTCTTCCGCTCGATGGATATCCCGGTTCGCACGCTGGAATGCTGCTCCGGCGACCTTGCTGACTTGAAGGTGAAGTCGCTGGACGTGGAAGCGTGGTCTCCGCGCCAGAAGAAGTACTTTGAGGTCGGCAGCTGCTCGAATCTGGGCGATGCGCAGGCGCGCCGCTTGAAGATTCGCGTCAAGGGCGACGACGGCCGCAAATACTTCGCGCATACGCTGAACAACACCTGTGTTGCGCCGCCGCGTATGCTGATTGCCTTCCTCGAAAACAACCTGCAGGCCGACGGCCGCGTCCGCATTCCGGAAGCCCTGCGGATGTACATGGGCGGGAAGGAATATATCGGCTGATTGGGCTGAAGGGAAAATTGCAAATGGACGGGTGCAGGGGGGATGCAATGCTCCCTGCACCCGTTTTTTCTTTTCCACACGCCCTTCTTTTCCGCCGCCCGCCCGCATACCATCCATCAGCCGAATCAACGGGCAAGGAGGCGGACAAACATGAAACTTCCCAAACTTCCGAAACTTCCATCCCTCAAATCCCTTCATCTCCCCAGCCGCATCACCATGGAACGGCTGCTCATTGTCTCTGCGGCGGCGCTTGTAGTTGTCCTCGCCGTCCGCGGCGGACAGCAGACCCAAACCGCCATGCAGCAGACCGACTTCACCCCCGATGTCAGCACCCAAACCATCGCGGACGCATCGCCGGATGTCGAAATGACCGCTACCGTCTGCTGGTATGAGGACGGCGAGGGGTATCTCGTGCCGGTCACGCGCCAGATTCCGCTGCAGGACGGCGTGGCGAAGGCGACGCTGAGCCTGATGGTGAAGTCGTCGGAAAATGACCTCGCGGCGGCGCGGATGGGGCTGCGGAACGTTATTCCAGAGGGCGTGACGTTCGATTTGGACATTTCCGGCGGCAAGGCGCGCGTAGACTTGAGCAAGGAGGCGCTGAGCTGCCAGAACGCGGAAGAAGAGCTGCTGATGGTGCAGGGGACGGCGGCGGCGCTGTGCGGGTTCGACAGCGTACAGGAAGTGACATTCCTCTTTGACGGTCAGAAGCGCTCGCAGTTGACGCACGGGACAGACGTATCCGGCGTGTTCAAGGCGGACAGCGTGAATCTGGAAAGCGTGGAGACGACGGCGAACCTGACAAATGCGTCGCGGGTGCAGCTGTATTTCCCGTCGGCGGACGGGCGGCTGATGGTGCCTGTTACGCGGACGGTATTCTCCCCCGCTGACCTGACCACGGCAATGCTGGAACTGGCGAAAGGCCCGGAGAAGGACAGCGGGCTGGAAATCCCGCTGCCGAAGGACTGTGGTCTGCGGTCGGTGACGCTAAAGAACGGTGTCGCGACAATTGACTTCACAAAAGAATTTGCGTCCCTTGCGACGGCGGAGGACGCGAACGCGGCGACAAGTCAGGCGCTCCGGGCGATTGTGTTCACGGCGAGCCAATTTCCGGGCGTGAAGAAGGTTGAGGTGCTGGTGGAAGGAAAGCCGTTTGAGGCGCAGCCGTCGGCAGTAACGACGTTCGTGAATCAGGCGGACGAAGTGATGGCGCAGTATCCGGGGCTGATTACGGTGGACTAATACTATGATTACGGTGGACTAATACTATTTCCTGCATTCGCCTGCGCCATCTGCTTGCGCCGCGAATTTGGAAATAGTATAAAAAAAGGCGGGTGCGCGGAGCTTCGAACTCCATGCACCCGCTTTGCGTATATCAATAATAGTTATTTCTTGTTTCCCCCGAACAGTCCCGTGATTCCGCCCAGAATCCCGCGCGTCACCTGCCGAGTCACTTCGCGGGTCGCGGTGCTAATTGCCGTATTCTGCACGCGCCCCAGCAATGAGTCGTTCTTCCGGGCGCGCGCGGCACGTTCTTCGCGCAGTTCATCCGCGTGCTTCCGGCGTTCTTCCGCCTGGCGATCCTTCTCGGCTTTTTCAGCCGCTTTGCGCTGCTTTTCCGCCTCGCGCTCCTGTGCCTTCGTTGTTGTCGGCGCTGCTGCGGGCTGCGCCTGAGCCGGGACGTAATTGCCCGTCGCGGGGTCAAGCTGCATCGGCATCATCTTCTGCACATACTGCCCGCTTGCCGGGTCGTAGACCATCACCAGCATGTTCTGTACCTGCGGCTGCTGCACAGTCAGCACCGGGACAGGCTGCGCCTGACCTATCGGCTGCTGCTCCTGCTGATTCTGCCATGCCGGACGTGCAGGTTCGTCCGCCGCCATCCACGCGGGACGCGGCGTGCTGCCCTGTGCGGCAGACTGTGCCTGAGACATCGGCTGTGCCTGAGCCATCGGCTGGGCAGCCTCGCGCTGCACATAATGCCCTGTCTGCGGGTCGAACACAAGGAAAGCATCGGGGCGGCTGACCGTCGGCGCAGCGGTCGAAATCTGCGGCGCGGCGGCTTCCGGCGCGGGCATCTGCTCCTTCTGGAACGCGCTTGCCAGCATTTCATAGGCGGAAACGCGGTCAACCGGCGTGTCGTAAACGCCGCGGAAGGGGCTGGATTCGATGCACTCCTGCCGCACATCGCCGTCAATGGCGTTCATGGCGCTCTGCGGGGGAAGGATGGTCGCGCGCTCGACGATGCTCGGCGCACCGTCCGCATCGAGGAAGGAAACCAGCGCTTCGCCTGTTTTGAGCGTGGTGATGGCTTCTGCCGTGTCGAACGCGGGATTCGCGCGGAAGGTCATCGCAGCGGTGCGGACGGCCTTCTGGTCAAGCGGCGTGTAGGCGCGCAGGGCGTGCTGAACGCGGTTGCCAAGCTGCCCCAGAATGCTCATGGGAATGTCGCAGGGGTTCTGGGTGACGAAATACACGCCGACGCCCTTGGAGCGAATCAGCCGGACGACCTGCTCCAGCGTTTCCAGCAGCGCCTTGGGGCAGTCGTCGAAGAGCAGGTGCGCCTCGTCGAAGAAGAACACCATGCGCGGCTTGTCCAAATCGCCGCATTCGGGCAGCAGCTCGTACAGCTCCGACAGCATCCACAGCAGGAAGGTCGAGTACAGCCGGGGTTTGCGGTAGAGCACGTCTGCCGCGAGAATGTTGATAACGCCGCGCCCGCTTTCATCAAGCTGCATCCAGTCGGCGATGTTCAGCGCGGGTTCGCCGAAGAACGCATTGCCGCCCTCGTCCTCCAGCATGGCGACGGCGCGCTGAATCGCACCGACAGACGCCATGGACACGTTGCCGTAATCGAGCGTGTACTCCTTGGCGTGCTCACCGACGTAGGCAAGCATGGCCTTCAAGTCCTTGAGGTCGAGCAGGAGCATGTTCTCGTCATCCGCGACGCGGAAGAGGATGCTCAGCACGCCTGCCTGCGTGTCGTTGAGGTTCATCAGCCGCGCGAGCAGCGTCGGCCCCATTTCGCTCACGGTCGTGCGGACGGGATGCCCCTCTTTGCCGAACACGTCCCAGAACACGGTCGGGAACGTGCGGTACTCGAACGTCGGCACGCCGCACTGCGTCAGGCGATTGGCGATATTGTCGCTGTGTGTGCCGGGCTGCACCATCCCGGCGAGATCGCCCTTGATATCCGCGAGGAACACGGGCACGCCCATGTCCGAAAATCCCTCTGCCAGCACTTTGAGGGAGACGGTTTTGCCCGTACCGGTCGCCCCGGCAATGAGACCATGGCGGTTTGCCATCTGCGGCAGCAGGCAGACGGGATGTTCACCCGTTCCAAGCCAGATTTTGCCTTCGTAGAGCATGTGTGTTGTGTTCTCCTTTTTCCTTTTATAGTGGTACTATTGGTACTTCTTTATCGCGGCAGGGGTTTCGCCTCTGCGGAGGCGACCAGAGGGCTTTGCGGTCGCCCTCTGGACTCCTTCGCACGCACACCCATGTTACTTGGATTTTATCGAAAATGCGATTAGTGGGTGTGCGGTTACTCCTTCTTCTCATCCATCTCCGCTGTGCGTTCCGAAATAATATACCGCGGACGCTGCTTGACTTCCAAGTAGATTTTGCCGATGTATTCCCCGATAATACCGAGAAACAGGCACTGCATCCCGCCAACGAAGCATACCAGACAAGCCAGCGACGCCCAGCCAGCCACCGAATGCCCGGCAATCGCGGCAATCACCGCCCAGATAATGCCGATAAATGACAGAATCGTGATAAACAGCCCGGCGAAGAACACCATGCGAATCGGTTTGACCGATAGGCTTGTGATGCCGTCGAACGCCAGCGCCAGCATCTTCTTCAGCGGATAGTGGCTTTCGCCCGCAATGCGCTCGTGACGCTCGTAAGAGACGCTGGTGGACTTGAACCCGACCAGCGGAACCATCCCGCGCAGATACAGGTTTACTTCGCGGAATTTCGCCAATTCCTGCAGGGCACGGCTGGAAATCAGGCGATAATCCGCGTGATTAAACACAACCTCCGCGCCCATTGCGCTGAGCAGCTTGTAGAAGCCTTCCGCTGTGAAGCGCTTGAAGAACGTGTCGGTATCACGCTTGGAGCGTACGCCGTAGACGATTTCGCAGCCGTCAAGGTACGCATCCACCATCGCGTCCATGGCGTTGATATCGTCCTGCCCGTCGCAGTCGATGCTGATGGTGATGTCGCAGCGGTCTTTCGCCTCCATCAGCCCTGCCCAGACCGCCCTTTGGTGCCCGCGGTTGCGGCTCTGCGCAATGCCTTGGAAGCACGGGTCTTTCGCGGACAGCGCCGTGATAATCTCCCACGTCTTGTCCTTGCTGCCGTCGTTGACGAACAGAATGCGGCTCTCGTCGCTGATTTTCCCCGCGTCTGCGAGCTGACGCACCTTGTCGCGGAACATGCCGCTGGTAATCGGCAGTACGCTTTCTTCGTTGTAGCAGGGAATCACAATATACAATACAGGCTTGTGTGCCACGCAGAAACACCTCCAGTATGGTTGATTATGTCTTATTATAGCACATTTTCTCCTGCTTGAACAGGTTCTTTTTGCAACGGTTTCGACGCAATTATTGTTCACAAAATATTTACAAACACTTCCGACATTCGTTACAAAGTCGTGCTATGATACGGAAAGTACTCCAAGAGGGGTGCGGCTATCAAAGGAAGTGTGCTTATGAATCAGGCGGCAATTGGTCAGTATATCGCAGGCAAGCGCACTGCGCAAGGCATGACGCAGGAGCAGCTGGCGCAGAAAATTGGCGTATCGCAGAAATCCTTGATGCGCTGGGAAACGGGCAAACGTCTGCCCGATGCTGATGCGGTGGAAGCGCTCTGCGCGGCGCTGGGTATCACCCTGCCGGAACTGCTCAACGGCAAGGATTCGCCGCAGAAGGAAGAAATGCAGCTGACGCATGACGCACAGATGCTTGACCTGCTGCGCCGGATGCAGCGCACAGTTTATGAGCAGCATATTCTCTACGGCGTTCTGCTGATTCTGCTGGGCATCGCGAGCAACGCATTGTCTGCGCTGGTCGGCGGCAGCCATGTCAAGGAATTCTTTTCGGGTGTGCTGATGGGGATGTCCGTTGCGGAAATGCTGGCGGGGGTCGTCATCGTTGCCATCCATGTGATTCACGGAAAATGCGAGGAGTAATTAGCAATTTGAGAAATCATTGCACATTGAAAAGCGGTCGCTGACCGCTTTTTTCGTTTTGGGAAATCGCAGAAACATGCCTTTTTTCCTTGACCCCTTCGGCATTCCGATGTATAATAAACAATGGTGTATTAGCGCATTGAGCAGAAAGAGGTGAGTGTCCTGTACGCACAGGTAATTGTGGACATTGTGCATGAGAATGTTGCGCACACGTTTACCTACCGCATTCCGGACGGCATGACGCTCACCGCCGGACAGCGCGTGGAAGTTCCGTTCGGGCGGATGCGCAAGGAGGGGGTCGTCCTCTCCCTGACGCAGGAGACGGACGTGCCGCCGGAAAAGCTCCGCGACATCCTCCGCCCGCTGGAGGATTATGCCGCTATCTGCCCCACGCTGCTGACGCTCGCCCAGCAGATGGCGGACGACGTGCATTGCCCACTGGCGGAAACGCTGCGGCTGATGCTGCCCGCCCAAATGCGCGGTGGACGCATTCAGGTGAAAACGCAGACGGTCGCGCAGGCCGCGAAGCCACGCGAAATGCTGGAAGCGGCGGCACTGGCGGAGAAACGCTCGCCGAAACGGCGTCTGCTGCTGACGGTCTTATCCGACGGGCGGACGCACCCGGTGGAGGAATTGAAGCTGCTTGTCCGCGAGCCGCTGCAAGCGCTGCGCCAGATAGAAGCAGCGGGGCTAATTGCCCTGCGGGAAGAAGAAGTGCTGCGCCGACCGGGCGGCAATACGCCGGACACCGCCGTCCCTGACCCGCTCCTCACGCCGGGGCAGGAGGAAGCGCTGTCTGTCATGCTGCCGGATTTGCGCACGGGGCAGGGGAAATACCTGCTCCACGGTGTGACGGGAAGCGGCAAAACCGAGGTGTTCATCCGCCTCGTGCGCCAGACGCTCGGGCAGGGGAAATCCGCCATGATTCTCGTGCCGGAAATCGCCCTCACGCCGCAAATGGTCATGTGGTTTCGGGCGCGGTTCGGGGCGGTTGCGGCGGTGCTGCATTCGCGGCTCAGTGCGGGCGAGCGCTTTGATGAGTGGCGGCGCATCCGGCGCGGCGACGCGCGGGTCGTCATCGGCGCACGGTCAGCGGTGTTCGCGCCGTGCGGGAACTTGGGGCTGATTGTCGTGGATGAGGAGCACGAATCGACGTACATCTCCGACCGTCATCCGCGATATGACGCGCGCGAAGTTGCCATCCGCCGATGCGAAAATGAGCACGCGACGCTTCTGCTTGCCTCCGCTACGCCCAGTATTCTGTCCTTCGCCAGGGCACGGCGCGGGGATTATGTGCTGCTTGAAATGCCCTCCCGCGTCGGCAACCGCCCGATGCCGCAGGTCACGCTGGTAGACATGCGCAAGGAGATGGAGAACGGCAACCGAAGCGTATTTTCCGGGCAATTGGTCGCGGCACTCAAGAACTGCGTCGCGCGCGGCGAACAGGCCATGCTGCTGATGAATCGGCGCGGGTACAACAGCTTCGTCAGCTGCCGAAGCTGCGGTTATGTCGTCAAATGCCCGAACTGCGATGTCGCCATGACCTACCACGTCGTGGGCAGCGGGCAGACCGAGGCGAAACTCCACTGCCACTACTGCGGATTCGCCGCGCTGCCGCCGAACACCTGCCCGAAATGCGGCAGCAAGTACATCCGCTATTTCGGCGCGGGGACGCAGAAAATCGAGGAAGAATTGAAAAAACTCTTCCCGCAGGAAAACGTCATCCGCATGGATATTGACACGACCTCCGGCAAGGATGGTCACGCAAAGCTGCTTGATGAGTTCCGCTCCGGGCGCGCCGGACGCGGCACACTGCCGGGGCAGGTCATCATCCAGACGTACAAGCCGGAGGATGAGGTGATTCAGACCGCCGCCGCGCAGGACTACCGCGCGTTCTTCGAGCTGGAGTTCGATCGCCGGCGGACGGGGCTGTATCCGCCGTTCACGATTCTGGCGCGGCTGCTGGTGGAGAGCAATTCGCCGCAGAAGGCGCGAGAGGTCGCGACGGCGCTTCATGCGCGGTGCGAGGAGCTGCTTAACGCGCATCCGCTGTGGAAGAAGCGGGCGCTGATGGTGCGGCTTGACCAGCCGAGCATCACGGTTTTGCGCGGAAAAACGCGCTGGCATGTGCTGATGAAGCTGCTGGTGCATCCGGAGACGGAGCAGTTCGCTGCGGCATTGAGCGAGCTGGCGCGGGAGAAGCAGGAGGGCGCGGAGGTGTACTTTGAGTATAACCCCACGACCATGATGTAAATGTGGTTTTATTTCCCTGAAATCGCGTGGATTGTGTGGGTATCCTGTGGATAAACACGCGGAAGCAGTATGCAGATGCGACCAACTCAATCGCGCGAAAGGGTCAAGGGACGAAGTCCCTTGCGGAGTCCAGAGGCAGAGCCTCTGGTGGGGTTTAAGGGGCGAAGCCCCTTCGGTTCCCCTTTTATAGGAAGGAGTATTGTAATTTATGGCGATTCGGAAGATTGTGAAGATTGGCGATGATTGCTTGCGGCAGGAGTGCCGGAAGCAGGAGAAGTTTGATTTGCGGCTGAAAATCCTGCTGAAGGATATGGCGGACACGATGTATAAGGCGGAGGGCGTCGGGCTGGCGGCGCCGCAGGTCGGGGTGCTGCGCCGCGTGGTTGTGATTGATGTGGGCGATCAGGGGGACGGGCTGCTGGAACTCATCAACCCCGTCATCACCATGCGCGAGGGCGAGCAGTGCGGGCGCGAAGGCTGCCTGTCGCTGCCGGGACGTCAGGCGGTCGTTACCCGCCCGCGTAAAGTCACCGTGCAGTACCAGAACCGCGACGGCATGCCTTGCGAAAAGACGGTCGAGGGGCTGTTCGCACGCGCGGTCTGCCACGAGCTGGATCACCTGGACGGCAAGCTGTACATCGACGTGATGGATCGCGAACTGACGCCGGAGGAAATCGAAGGGCATATCCCGGAGGACGACAACCAGTGAGAATCGTGTTTATGGGCACGCCGGAGTTCGCCGTGCCGTCCCTCAAAGCCTTGGTGGAGGGCGGATATTCGGTCGTCGGCGTGGTCACGCAGCCCGACCGCCCCAAGGGGCGCGGCAAGAAGCTCGCCATGTCCCCCGTCAAGGAGTACGCCATCCAACAGGGTATCCCTGTCCTCCAGCCGGAGCGCATCAGCCGGGATGGGTATGAGGATTTGCTGAATCTCCACCCCGATTTGTGCGTCACGGCGGCGTTCGGGCAGATTCTCTCGCAGAAAATCCTCGATATTCCACCGCTGGGGACGATTAACGTCCATGCCTCGCTCCTGCCCAAGCACCGCGGCTCTGCACCGATTGCGTGGGCAATGGTGCAGGGCGACAAGACCACCGGTGTGACCACCATGATGACCGCGCGCGGCATCGACAACGGCGATATGCTCCTCAAAGCTGAAACGCCGATTGACCCCGCCGAAACGTGCGGCGAACTGACGGCGCGCCTGAGCGAAATCGGCGCGAAGCTGCTGATTGACACGCTTAAAGCCCTCGAAAATGGGACGCTTGAGCGCATTCCGCAGGACGAAAGCCAAATGACCTACGACCCCAAGCTCGAAAAGGACATGGGCGTTATCGACTGGACGCAGGACGCGGCGGACATTGTGCATCGGATTCACGGCCTGAACCCGTGGCCCGGCTGCACAAGCGCTGCTCCCGGCGGAACGTGGAAGCTCCTGCGCGCCGAAGTTGCGGACATGAGCGGTCAGCCCGGCGAAGTCCTTGCGGCGGATGGCAAGGAAGGGCTGATTGTCGCGGCGGGGAAGAACGCTGTGCGCGTCTGCCAGCTGCAAGTGCCCGGCGGAAAGCCGATGGATGCACGGGATTATTTGCGCGGTCACGCAATGGCCGCTGGAACAATGTTGAAAGAGGATACGGAAAATGAGTGACGAGAATCGACAGGGCAGCGGCAATTTCCGCGCAAACAACGGCGGACAGAAGCGTCCCGCGGGTGGCAATCGCATGAGCGGAAACCGTACTGGCGACAAAAATTTCGGCGGCAAGAAGCCGTTCAGCGGAGAGAAGCGCTCCTTCGGTGGCAGCAAGCCTGCGTTTGGCGGGGAAAAACGCTCTTTTGGTGGGGACAAGCCTGCGTATAACGGGGAAAAACGCTCCTTTAGTGGAAATAAGCCTGCGTGCAACGGCGAAAAGCGTTCCTTTGGTGGCGATAAGCCCGCGTACAACGGCGAAAAGCGCGCCTTCGGTGGGGAAAAGCCCGCGTATAACGGCGAAAAGCGCGCCTTCCGTGGGGACAAGCACAATGATGGCGATAAACGCCCGGCAAATTCGGGCTTCGGTGGGGAAAAACGCCCGTATGGGGACAAAAAGCCGTCCTTCGGTGGGAAAACAGGATTCCACTCTGCCGAAAAACGCCCCTATGGTGGCAACAATGGGGAACGCCGTCCCTATCCACCGCGTCCGGCTGCCCCGAAGGTGGAGGGCAGCGACGGTCTGCCCGCGCGCCGTCTCGCGCTCGAAGTCATCCGCGCGGTGACGGAGAACGACGCGTATGCCTCCCTCGTGCTGGACGAGAAGCTGAACAAGTGCACGCTGCCGCTGGTTGACCGCCGTCTGGCGGCGCGGCTGGTGTACGACACGCTGGAGCACCTGCTGACGCTCGACTACGCGCTCAATTCGCTGATGGCGAAGCCCGACACGGACATCAAGCTGCGCAACGTGCTGCGGCTGGGGGCGTGCCAGATTCTGCTGGAAGACCGCATCCCGGAGAGCGCGGCGTGCAACACGTCGGTCGCGCTGTGCAAGGAGCTGGGCATGGAGGGACTGGCAGGCGTGTGCAACGGCATCCTGCGCAACCTCGTGCGGCAGAAGGACGAAATCAAGTATCCGGACATGGAAACGGAGCCCGTCAAGGCGCTGTCCATTCGGTACAGCGTGCCGGAATGGCTCGTGGAGCGGCTGCTGGCTGACTGGGGCGAGGACGCAGAGAAGCTCATGGGCTTCCATCAGCCGAACGCTGCCATCACCATCCGCCCGAACCTGATGAAGATGGACGAAGCCGCTTTTGAGAAGTTCTTCAATAGCAAGGTCTGGGAAAAAGAAAAGGGGATGCTGCCCTTCTCGTGGCGCATCCGCAACATGGCGGAAATCGCGCATGACGCGGGCTTCGTCGGCGGCAAGTTCTCCATCCAGAGCGAAAGCAGCATGATGGTCTGCCTCGCTGCTGCGCCGAAGAACGGAATGCAGATTCTGGATGCGTGCGCCGCGCCGGGCGGCAAGAGCTGCCTGATGGCGGAAATGATGCAGGGCACGGGGCGCGTGCAGGCATGGGAGCTGCATCCGCACCGGGCGGATTTGATTGCCGCGCAGGTGCAGCGTCTGGGGCTTGAAAACGTGCGCCCGATGACGCGCGACGCCCTCAAGCACCGCGAAGAGCTGGACGGCACGATGGACATTGTGCTGCTGGATGCGCCGTGTTCGGGGCTTGGCGTGATGAGCGAAAAGCCGGATGTGAAATACCGCGTGACGGCACAGAGCGTCGATGAGCTGGTGCAGCTGCAAAGCAATCTGCTGGACGCGGTCTGCCCGTATGTGAAGAAGGGCGGCACGCTGGTATACTCCACCTGCTCGGTGCTGAAGGACGAAAACGTGCGTCAGGCGGAGAAGTTCCTCGCGCGTCACCCGGAATTTGAGCTGCTGCCGCTGCCGGAGACGATTCCGGCTTCCGTGCGGCAGTATGAAACGACCGGCTTGCAGCTCCTGCCGCAGCGCGACGGCATCGAGGGCTTCTATATGTGCCGGATGCGGAGGAAAAAGGCATGACCGAACTGACAGGCATGACGCCGCAGGAGCTGTCCGACTGGTGCAAGGCGCAGGGAATGCCCGCTTTTCGCGGCAAGCAGATTTTCCGCTGGATTCATCAGGGCGCGGATTTTGACGCGATGACGAATCTGCCGGCGGCGATGCGCGCGCAGCTGAAGGAAATCGCTGTGGCGCAGCCGGTCAGCATCATTGACGAGCGGAAAAGCCAGATTGACGACACGGTGAAATTCCTCTTTGGTTTGAAGGACGGCAACTGCGTCGAGGGTGTGCTGATGCACTACCACCACGGCTATACGCTGTGCATCTCGACGCAGGTCGGCTGCCGCATGGGGTGCAAGTTCTGCGCCAGCACGCTGGAAGGGTGCGTCCGCTCGCTGACGGCGGGGGAGATGCTGGGCGAAGTGCTGGCGGCGAACCGGTATCTGGACGGTAAAGACCGCGTGCACAACATCGTGCTGATGGGCAGCGGCGAACCGCTGGACAACTACGACAACGTCTGCCGATTCCTGCGCCTGCTGCGCGAGGAGGACGGTGTGAATATCGGCTTGCGCAATGTGAGCCTCTCCACCTGCGGGCTGGTGCCGAAGATGTATCAGTTCGCGGAGGAAAACCTGCCGGTGACGCTGTCGGTGTCGCTCCATGCGCCGAACGACGAGATTCGCCGCCAAACCATGCCCGTCGCCAACGCCTACCCGATGGACGAGCTGCTTGCCGCTTGCCGGAATTACATCGACAAGACCGGGCGGCGCGTCATCTTCGAGTACGCACTGGTGGGCGGCGTAAACTGCGAGGAAAAGCACGCGATTGAACTGGCGAGCCGGCTGCGCGGAATGCAGTGCCATGTCAACCTGATTCCGCTCAACGCCGTGGAAGAGCGCCACTTGAAGGGCGTGAACGAACAGACCGTGCAGCGCTTCCTGCACAAGCTGGAGGAACTGCACATTTCCGCGACCCGACGCCGCGAAATGGGCGACGACATTGAGGGCGCGTGCGGCCAGCTGCGCCGCAAGACACTTACTACTCTACACGACCCGCAGGGAGAAGAAGCATGAGCCGCAAAATCCGTTTCAGCAAGGAGAGCCAGAGCTCGCTGAATGATTTCTTCGTTCACCGCAGTCCGGAACAGCCGAAATCCAAAGCGGAAGAGAATCTGCCCGCCGGGATTCTCAGCGCCTTCCGCACGGACGTGGGCAAAGTGCGCGCAAACAATCAGGATGCGCCTATTGTGTCGGAGAAGCTGCGCTTGTACGGGGTGGCGGACGGCATGGGCGGCCACAAGGGCGGCGAAGTAGCGTCCACCAGTGCGCGCGACGACCTGCTGCGGGAGTTGGAAGGGAAAACGCCCTCGGTCGCGGCGCTCTCCGGCGCGATTGAGGAGGTCAACCGCCAAATCTACCATCAGCAGGAGCATGACGACGCTCTGACTGGCATGGGCACGACGCTCTCCGTCCTCTGGATGAGCGACAATTTCGTATACATCGGTCATGTGGGGGACAGCCGTGTGTATCTGCTGCGCGACGGCGAGTTCAAGCAGATGACGCTTGACCACTCTCTGGTGGAGCAGCTGGTGCGTGAAGGCGTGCTGACGGAGGAAGAGGCGCAGAATCACCCGATGCGCAACATCATCACCCGCGCGATTGGCACGGATGAATCGGTGGAGGTGGACGTGGTGGTGGAGGAGCGCCGCAAGGGCGACCTGTGGCTTGCCTGCTCCGATGGTCTGCACGGCTTGGTGGATGACCGCCAAATGCGCGACGCGCTGCGCCAGTATGCGCCGGAAAAGGCGGCGGATGTGCTGCTCAAAGCCGCACTGGATGCGGGCGGACGAGACAACGTGACGCTCGTCATCGTGCATGACGGGGAGGAACCGGCATGAATGCGTTGATTCAGCCTGGCCGCATCCTCGCCGGCCGCTACCGCATTGATCAGCAGATCGGCGTGGGCGGCATGGCGGTGGTTTACCGCGCGACCGACCTCAATACACAGCATTTCGTCGCCGTCAAAGTTCTTAAACCGGAGTACAATCAGGATGCGGAGTATGTCGCGCGCTTTCAGCGGGAGGCGGAAGCCGCGTCGAAAATGACGCACCACAACATCGTCAACCTGCTGGATGTCGGCATGGATTCCAGCGGTAACCGCTACCTCATCATGGAGTACGTCGAGGGGCAGACGCTCAAGGACGTCATCCGCGAAAAAGGGCGGCTGAGCGAAACATCGGCAGTGCAGATTACCATCCGTATTCTCTCTGCGCTGCAGCACGCACATTCCAACGGCATCATCCACCGTGACATTAAGCCGCAGAATATCCTCATGCAGTCCGACGGCCATGTGAAGGTGGCGGATTTCGGCATCGCGCGCATGGCAAATAAGAATACGCTTGCCAAGGGCGATTCCGTCATGGGGTCGGTGCACTACTTCAGCCCCGAACAGGCATCGGGCAAGGAAGCAGGGGTCACGAGCGATATTTACAGCGTCGGCGTGACGCTCTACGAGATGCTCACCGGGCGTGTGCCGTTTGACAGCAATAACCCCGTCGCCATTGCGATGCAGCACATCCACAATACGCCTGTGCCGATTCAGCAGTACGCGCCGGAAACGTCGGACGCGGTGTGCCATGTCTGCATGAAGGCAATGGACAAAAATCCGGCGTACCGCTATCAGTCCGCGTGGGATATGGCGAGGGATCTTCGCCACGCCATCAGCGGGCAGGTGGGAGAGATGGAGCCGCGCATCGTTGACGGCAGGCTTCCGGGGGACGGCGAGAGCGGCGGAATGCAGCCTGCACGCCGCCAGCCCAGCAGACGCATGGTGCGCAAAAAGCACACCGCCAGCTGGTGGGTGATTACACTGCTGATGTCACTGGTTGTCTGCTACGGGCTGTTCGTCGGCACGAAGGCGATTTACGAGCGCGTGGTCAACAGCGCAGTGGTTGACGAGTACATTGGCATGGATGTCTCAGCGGCGCAGCGGCAGATTCAGCGCGCCGGACTGCGCCCGGAAATCATGGAAATCAATCACCCGACCATCAAGGCGGGTGAGGTCATCCTGCAAGCGCCGCAGGAGGGGACGACCCTGCGCAAGAATGACGTGGTGGTGCTGACTGTCTCGAAGGGGCCATCCACTCAGACCGTGCCGAAAATTACGAATTTGACCGTCTCGGACGCAATTACGACGCTATCCCCCTATGGGCTGACGCTGACGATTGTCGAGTATGTGGTCAGCGCGACGGTTCCGGCGGGGCGCATCATCAGCCAAAGCCCGGAAGAAGGCAGCGTGTGCATGTCAGGCGACGCGGTGAGTGTGTCGGTGTCCGGCGGGATGGCGGTTGTGCCGAATGTGTACGGGCGGCATCTGGCGGATGCGCAGGAGCTGATTGCGGCATCGGGATTGTCGCTGAATCAGAACATCACCTTCTTGGAGACGGATGACACGACGATGCACGGATTGGTTGCCCAGCAGTCGCCGTCGGGCGGCAGCGAGGTGATTGCCTCCGCGAAAGTGTCGCTGACGCTCTACCGTGTACCGTCGATGATGGCGCGGGCGAAGGTGCTTTTGTCCCTGCCGCAGACGGAAAGCATGATGCACGTCCGTGTGACGCTGGTGGAAAGCGGCGTGGAGTACACGGCATACGAGGGGGATTTTCCCGCTAACGCCAGCCGCGAGCCGGAGGTTGAGCTGTGCGGCAATGAGCCGGGCATGTATACCTACCGTGTCTATTGCGATGGAGAATTTGCCTATCAGCAGCAGGTGAATATGGAATGAGAGAACCAGAAATAACGCAGGAATTGCAGGCGGAACTGCATCAGGGCGTGCTTGTGCGCTTCTTCGGCGGCTTTTATGTCGCAGCGGACGCGGATGGGCAGGAGTACACGCTCCGCTGCCCGAAAAAATTCCGCCATCAGCGCCTGTCGCCCCTTGTGGGGGATGCGGTGCGCTTTACGCCGGGGCAGGGCGAAGAGGAAGGCTGGCTGGTGGAAATTCTGCCGCGCAAGACCGAGTGCATCCGCCCGCCCGTGGCAAATGTGACGCTGCTGCTTGTGAGCATCTGCCCGTCGCCCGAACCGGATCTGCTGCTGGTAGACCGTCTGCTGGCGCGCGCGAAGAAGCAGGGTATGAAAACGGCGCTCATCGTCGGCAAATGCGACCTTGACGGCGGCAAACTGCTCGCCCAAATGCAGGAAGAGTATCGCGGGGCGGACTGCCCGGTGCTGGGTGTCAGCGCGCGGAACAAGGAAGGGCTGGATAGCGTTCGGGCGCTGATGCGCGGGGCGGACTGCTGCTGTCTGGCGGGGCAGAGCGGCGTGGGCAAATCGACGCTGCTGAACGCGCTGCTTGACTTGCAGCTGGAGACTGGCGAAATCAGCGAGAAAATCCAGCGCGGCAAGAACACAACGCGCTATGCGCAGCTGCTGATTCATGACGGCATCCGCGTGCTGGATACGGCGGGCTTCAGCCTGCTGGAAACAGAGAAGGGCATGGAGCCGGAAAAATTGCAGGAATTGTACCCGGAATTTCAGCCGTACATCGGGCAGTGTCGCTTCCAGCCCTGCCTGCATGACCGCGAACCCGGCTGTGCCGTCACGCAGGCGGTGCAGGCGGGGGAAATTGACGGAAACAGGGTGGCGCGATATCGGGAACTGCTGGCGGATGTCAGGCTGGCGTGGAAGAATCGGTATCAGTGACATAAAAGCAAACGAAATCACCCCGGCGTGTGAGCCAATGCTGGCTGCATACCGGGGTGATTTTCTATTTACTTTCTCCTCAGTTTCGCCACAAAGAACCCCTCAAACCTTTCATCCGGTTTGACGCACACGACCCCATCCACCTTCGTCGGCAGCAGCGGCACGTCAGTCAAGAACGGGTGTTCAATCGGCACAACCTCACAGATGCCCATGCTCACTGCGCTCTGCACGATGTCCTCATTTTCCATTTGCAGCACCGAGCACGTCGAGTAGACCATTTCGTGCTTCTTCGGCAGCAGGGACAGCGCCTTTTGCAGCAGCACTTTCTGCGTTTTTGCGGTCTTTGCCAGCCAATCCGCCGTCATCCGCCGCTGCGGCTCGCCGTCTTCAAGCAGCAGCGTGCCGCTCCCGGAACAGGGTGCGTCCAGCAGAATCTTGTCGAACTTGAACAGGCTGTCCAGCAGGCGCGCGTCCTGCCGCATGATGTTCACGGCGCGCGCACCCTGCCGCGTCAGGTTGAATTGCAGGCGGTCGGCGCGAATCGCGTTTTTCTCGCAGGCGGTGATGAGCGCCTTGCCGCCGGACAGCGCCGCCATCTGCGTCGTTTTGCCGCCGGGGGCAGCCGCCATGTCCAGCACGGTTTCGCCTGCTTTCGGCGCAAGCACCAGCGCTGGCAGCATCGAGGAAAGCGATTGCAGGTAAATTGCGCCCGCGTCGTAGCAGGGCAGGGCGCGCAGCTGCTCTTCGTTGCCGTCCGGCAGCAGGAACGCATCGTCATACCACGCAATCGGCTCGGTGGCAATGCCAGCATCCGCGATTTCGCGCAGAACCGCGTCCCGGTCGCCTTTGAGCGGATTGACGCGGAACGTCGTGCGCTTGCGGACATAGCCCGCTTCAATCTCCCGCGCAAGCTCCGCGCCGTATTGTGCTTCCAGCCGCTCATGCAGCAGCGGCGGTACTTCGGGTATCATAGGCTTCTCCTTTGCCGTCAGGACACCGGACGTTCCCGGCTCATGCGGCGCTTGACTTTGATGGGCGCGAACAGCGGCTTTTTGCTGTGCTTCTTCGCTTTGCTTTTTTTCATGCGGATGCACCTCCTGCGGATAGCTTATCCGCATTTTGCAGCCGTCATTCAACGCATTTGGTGGATTTTCGCGATGTCCTCGGCGGGATTTGCGCTCTTAAACAGCGCTGTGCCCATGACCGCGGCGTCCAGCCCGCACTCGTGCAGCAGGGGCAGATTGCTAAGCGACACGCCGCCATCCACCTCGGTCAGCCCGGTGTAGCCGATGGCGCGGAGCTGGCGGAGTTTGTCCAGCACGATGGGGTTGAATTTCTGCCCGCCGAAGCCGGGTTCGACCGACATCAGCAGCACCATGTCGCACAGGGGCAGCAGGGGGATGATGGCGTCCACCGGCGTGTTGGGCTTGATGGATACCGCCGTCTTGACGCCCTGCGCGCGGATGCAGCGGAGAATTTCGGCGCGGTCGGCGGCGATTTCCTCATGAATCGTGATGGAGGACGCGCCCGCCCGGCAGAAGGCTTCGACGTATTTTTCGGGCTGATCGAGCATGAGGTGCACATCCAGCGGGATGGTGAAGCGCTCATGGAGCGCTCTCACAACGCTGGGGCTGAAGCTGAGGTTCGGCACGAAATGCCCGTCCATGACGTCTACATGAATCCAGTCTGCGCCCGCGGCAATCATGCGGGCAGCGGCGGATTCGAGGTTGAGAACATCGGCAGCGAGGATGGAAGGGGATACAATCATGGCTTGAACCTCCGAGTAGTCGATTGGATTCAGTTCATCATGCAAAATGCGCATCCTTGAGTATCTTTAGCGCCGCGGGGGCAATTGGATCGGGAATCGCGGCAGGGCGGGCGAGGAAGTAGCCTTGCAGCAGGTCAACGCCTAAGCGCAGGACAGTGCGCAGTTCGGCTTCGTTTTCAATGCCCTCCGCGATGACCTGCATCTGGCGCGCATGGGCGTAGGTGACAACGTCCGTGACGACCTGCTGCTTGTCGATGTTGGAGTCAATGCCGCGGATGATGGCAATATCCACCTTGATGTAGTGCGGAGCGAGCAGAAGGAGGTTGTTGCTGTTGCTGTACCTGTCTCTTATACACATCTCCGAGCCCACGAGACGCGTAGTAATCTC
>ENA-OZHU01000548-OZHU01000548.1-human-gut-metagenome-genome-assembly--contig:-NODE-548-length-23650-cov-6.821530_pt1 | contig 23650 bp, 23 predicted proteins | sample MGYA00244054_ERZ653700 | MGnify/ENA primary metagenome ERZ653700 (study PRJEB26926, sample SAMN06165279) | human gut metagenome | biome: ENVO:00009003; feature: ENVO:2100002; material: ENVO:00002003...
AGCATGGACAACCTCCTCACGAGGTGAAATACCCCGCGAAATGATTATAAGCATCGTTTGGCAGATAAAACAAGTCCCAGAACTCAAGTTGAAACTTTGCACAAAGAGGCAACAATCTAATTGGCTGAAATGTCAAAAAACAAAAATTATGTAAGAAATCGACCGCCTGATGCATTTATAAAGCAGCAAAATCAATTCGACGAACGACGAAAGGGGGTGTTTTGTAAAAGTAAAAATCAAGGTCCAACAACGATTGAAAACTTGTTAAGTACTAAGATGCAAGTTACAAGCAGTACTACAGGAAATACTGCAAAACGAAGAATTATCAAAAAGTAGTTATACAAAACGAGGAGGTTTAATCATGAAAAAGAGGATCATTCAGTCTCTACTTGCAATAGCGTGCTGCGTTACGGTGGCCTTGAGTGCCATCCCTACCGCCGAGGCGGCAATACGCGCAAGCGTTGTTACTGGTAAGGTAACGCTCAACGGTCAGGTCATTGATAATAAAACTGCCAAGTATCCGCTTCTGATTTACAGCAACATCACTTACTTTCCCATGACATATCATCTCAGCCGATTCATGGGTGTGAGCGCTGACTGGAACAATGGAAGCAAGACATTGGATATCACGGCCGGCGGCGCACGCACGGCTTATGCTGCTGAGACAGGAAAAAAGCAAAGCGGCAGCGTTTCTGTTACGCTTCCCAGCTATAAGATCAGCGTTAATGGCGCACAGATCAATAACAAGGAAGAAAAGTATCCCATTTTCAATTACAACGGAATCACCTATTTCCCGCTCACATGGGCTTATGCGGTCGACTCTTTCGGCTGGAGCTATCAGTGGGATGCTGTGAACGGATTACGTATCGATACCAGTTCAGCCCCTGCCCCTGCTCCGGTTGAACCGGGAACTGGTAGCGGTACGCTTGATTCGGCGCTCTCGATTTTGAATGCGGGATACGCTTCGGGCGGCAGCTACCGCGGTACAATTACCGGTCCGAAAGAGCGCACGAGCTTTGATGCAACGCTCAGCGTAGAGAAAAGTACATCTGGCAGCAAGGTCGAGCTTACCGCAACTCCTTTCCCGTTTTTTGATAACGGCATCAGCTATTTTGCAAATTACTATGCCGTAAATGGTGGTTTTGCAAGTGACGAACAAATCGGCGTTTCCGGCAACGGCGGTGGACTTGGCGACCCGTTTGAAGTCAATGAATCGTCGGAGAAAGTCTACATCGGCAAATGCTTCCTTGACTGCCAGTTCACCGGAGCACGCAGCAATCATATCACGGACGCAAAGCGTGTTTCCTCGTCGGGCAGCGCGGAAACATGGGAGCTGGCAATCACGTTTGCAAGCGATGGCTTTACCGGCTACACCGCGAGTGTAAGCGTCGATACAGCAAAGAGCGCTGTAACGCAGATCGTGATCCGCACCGCAAACTATACGCTGACGATGATACCTGCGTAAGAAGGTATCGGTGTTTCACGGAAGCTGCGCTGTAAAAGTGTCTTGAAGCGAAATGCCATAACAAGATCGGGAGGGACATATGAAGGAGTATTTGGTGTGGATAGATGAGGCGGAGAAAATAGTCTCATTTCATAAGGTGGATAATAGTGAGCTTATCTATTTTGATCAGCGCGAAATATATCTGGCCTACCTCAGTGCGCTGACCACGCAAGGCTACCGGTTCCAGTAAGCCCTTTAGCTCATGCTATTTTGAAAGCAGTGATTATATGGAGATTGCAAATGAAACATTACCTAAAAGCATTGAAGCAAAAGAATTCTCTGCTCTTTTCTGTAGGGATCGTCATGCTTCTGGTACTCACATTGTGTTTGAGTGGATGTTCAGAAAAAAACGAAGTACAGGATCAAACAAGCGGAGCGGATACCATCCCAAATCAGTCTGCATCGGCAGAGGAACCATCCTCAATTCTCTATGTGAATCATCAGCTGGGTTTTTCTATGGAGATGCCGCTGAATTGGATGGGGCAAGTTGAAGTTGAAGAAGAATATGGCCTTCACCACCAAAACGGGGGAAATTGTATCACCTTTTATCACAAGCCAACCCATGATAACGGCGAGGGCGGCATTCTTTTCTTTATTGACTGCTACCCCGGCGAATGGAGCGAGGACAACCCGCCGGTCATTGCAGGGCACAGCGTTGTCGTCGCGCAAACGGAAAACTATACCTATCTGCTCAGAACACCGAGTGATGTCGAATATAGCGAATCAGATCCTATGCTGGCAGAAGCCTATCAGTCTCTTATTGCACAGCAAGACCTCATTATCTCCCATATCTATGCAACCGGTCAGACCGTGATCCCGCCGAACGAGTAAGCGAATATTAAACGAAGTTCTTGCCATATCGATTCCAGTAAGCCTTTTCAGTTCGCAGCGTTACAATAAGTTAGGAGGAACGAACATGAAGTATCCTGTGATATTCAAAACCTTTTCCGTGCTTTTCTCATTGCAGTCAGATGAACGATGGATCATTCCCATCTTTGGAGGAACGATCATCCTGCTGCTTGCGTTTTCTGCGTGGCGGCTGTGTACGGAGAAAAAGGACAAGTGGCGTTACCGCAGAATGATGCTGCTTTCGCTGATCCTATGGGGAGTTGGAGAACTTCTGTGGCAGGTCAATGTGTCACAGATAATGATAATTTCTTCGATTTTAGCATTTGCTTCGATGTGGCTGTTTATATGTCAAACGGTGGTGTATGTCGTATATAAGGGGTATGAGGTATTAAAGCAGTTACACGCGAAAAAGCTACAGAGAGGAGATACTACGTGAAAGCTCAAAGAGGAAAAATCATCGTTCTGTGTCTTTGCCTTATTTTTGCAATGCTGATCATATCGGGAAAGGCCTCCAAACTTGGAACCTACCTGTATGTCCGATGCAATTATACGCATCTTGAAGAATTCGCTGCAGAAGTTATTCAGACAGGGGCTATCCCTGATGACCGATACAAGAGGAGAGATGTTCGTTATTATCCTGAATGCGGGATGATTGAGTTTTCCACATTCAGCAGCGGATTCGGTTCAGAAACCGTCTATGAAGGCTTTTATTACTCCGATGAGGATGTTCCGTTCGGGTTCCAGGGGACAAGCATGAGTTTTCAATTTGACGGCGGCAGTTGGAGCTGACATGAATCCGATGGAGATAACTTCGAGTACACGGAAAAAATCCTCGGGAAATGGTACTGGTATCGTATGCATTTTTGAAAAGCAGGATTACATAGAAAATATGAGCGGATAACTATTTGGCAATAGTTATCAATTTACCTCTAATCATCGGCACGCCATCTCTGCAGTATCAAAGGCGGCGATAGTCTCACGAGCAATTTATACCGGCTGACTAAGCACAAAACGTCACTGTCTCCCGCCAAGGGGGGACTGTGACGTTTTCCCTTTCAAAATTCTGTCCATAGGGTAGCGTCATCATGGCGCATCCAGAAGAGCCTACTCTACCGGAGGATACAGGACAGAGAAAGAACAAGAATATGGAGGAACTTATGAAGATGATCGTTAGAAGAACAGCGTTGGCTGTCTGCACCCTTGTCTTGGCAGTGATCCTGCCCACAGCTGCTTCCGCTGCCTGCACACGCTTTGATGACGTGCCGGAGTCTGCGGACTGCTACGAGAGCGTGATGTATCTTGCGGAGCATGAGATCACGCAAGGCACGGGGAACGGATGCTTCTCCCCGGATGCGCCGGTGACGGTGCGGCAGTGGGCGATGATGCTCTGCCGGGCCTATGATGTGAAGGTCGAGGGCAGCTCATGGAGTGATCTGAGCCAAAGCGCTGTGGAGCAAGCCTACCGGAAGGGCTGGCTGAACGAAACTGCACTCTCCGCACCGCGCTCACCGATGTGTCGCAGCGTGCTGGTTGAGAGTGCTTTTGCCGCCGCGGATGTTCCGGTCTATGACAGCACGCTCTACGAGGGAGGGGCATCGCTCAGCACGGCTGACAACATTCTGCGCGTGGGGCGGGAGCTCGGGCTGTGCTCTGATGATGCGGATACCAATGCGCTCGTGACGCGCGGAGATGCGGCAATCATTCTTCATGTTGTCCTGACACAGAGCTTCCGCATTGAGGAACCGCCTGTACCGGTGACGTTGGTGAATGCGGCAGGTGTCAATGTCAACGATTTCCTGCTGGAACTGCGGAAATTACCCGAACAGGTCCTCGATGCCTTCAATGCCGCCGGCTGGACATATTGCATCGACTTCGACTACATGGGCGGCCTCAGCAAGAAACTGAACATGAGCTGCATTGGAGCCACCAGCTACGGCCAGAAAACCATCTACATCTCGGAGGCCAGCGCGACGCTCCACGAATTCGGACATTTCCTCGATTGGATGCTGGGATTCCCCGCAGAGCATGAACAGCTCTTTCGTGCAGAAGCTGCCGCCGCGCCGCTGCGAGACTATGCCAAAACCAACGCCAGAGAATACTTCGCAGACTGCTTTGCCTACTGGGTGAAGTATGCGGAAAATGCCAATGCCATATCGTTGCTGCAAGAATGCGCTCCGATGACGTTTCGGTATATGGAAGAAGTAACCATTCTGCAATGGCCCGATTAGTATTACGTATATTTTAGGGATTTCCATAGTAGTAGTCCCTGCAGGTCATACAGCTCGATACAGTTGTACAATCTTTGCAATCGACATGCGGCGACAGCTACAAAAATTGATCCAGTTGCTCTTTTCACCATTTGATGATATAAACATAAGAAAGGTTAGAATCTGACAAATGCAAAGATATCGAAAGACGTTGACCGTGATGAAAGTGAGATCATCCTATGTTAGTATTCCTTTTGGCTGCGTTGGAGAACGATGAGGACAAGAAGCTATTTACAGAGATATACGAACAATATCGTCCTCAAATGGAACGTACTGCAATGCATTTTCTAAAAAGTCACGCCGATATAGAAGATGCCGTGCAGAATGCATTCATGCAAATGATCCGACACTTTGAGAAGATTTACGAAATTCCATGTGAGGAATTGTCCTTTTGGATCATTTCCATAGTGAAAAATGAAGCACTTATGATTATCAGAAAAAGCCAAAAGACCGTCCCATTGGAAGATTGGGATGGTCTTGTAAGGGAATCGGAAAATACGTCCGATTATACTGAGCTGGTAGATCTGTTTACGAAACTTCCACCATCATATCGCTCCGTACTGGAAATGAAAATCCTTCACGGATTTTCTGACAAAGAGGTTGCGGCTCATCTGGGGATCTCGGAAACAGCAGTCAGTTCGCGGGCATCCCGCGGGCGCAGCCTGCTTCGTGAAATCGTCAAAAAGGAGGGCTTCTGCATATGACAGACCAAGAGTTAGATCAGTTGATGCAGCGTGTTTTATTGGATGCAATAAAAAGTGACTGCAGCAATATGTCCTGTGAAATTCCTAACTTTATGCCCTCTCATAGATATCAACATCAGATGGCAATAATGATTGCCAATCCTCTAAAGTGGGCGCATAAGCGAGCAAGGCCATTATGGAAAAAGGTATTGCAAAGAGTTGCCGTCATCCTTATCGTGTTCTCTTTGAGCCTTGGGAGTTTGATGATCATCAGCCCAAGCGTTCGCGCCGCAGTGGTCAATTGGGTGACCGAATGGTATGAAACCCACATAACATTTAGATATTTAGGTACTCCTACCGAAGATGAAATGCCAGAATATACCATAGGAGCATTGCCCAATGGGTACGCTGAAGTTGATAGTGAACGTGAAGAGTGGCCTGATTACATTTGCATTGTATATAGAAATGAAGTGAGTGGAAAAACGATTTACTTTGACTATACCCGTATGACACAAGGATACGTCAACGACTTTGAAGTCAATTCTGATACAGCAACATCTTCTGTTCTAGTAAATGGAATGCAAGGATATCTTTTCCAAGAGAAAAACTGGGAACGTCAAAGAAGCAGTATTACTTGGATAGATTCTGATAAAAACCTGCAATTTACAATACACGCTTACCTACCACAAAGCGGGATTTTACAGATGGCGGAAAGTGTTTCGCTGTTCAATTCGACAAAGTAAAAATTACCACTTTTACAGTGTGAGGATAGGGTCTCCTTTTGCATTTACATAGCAGATGCCGCAAGGCACTGAAGTAAAATGCAAAAGGAGATTTCTCATGAAAAGGTGCGTCCTATTTCGTTGCTTCTACCAAAGCGGCACTTTCGGCTATGTGCAGCATGGACAACCTCCTCACGAGGTGAAATACCCCGCGAAATGATTATAAGCATCGTTTGGCAGATAAAACAAGTCCCAGAACTTAGGTAGAGACTCTGCACAAAGGAACAATGCTCTAATTGGTTGAAATGTCAAAAAAACGAAAATTATGTAAGAAATCGACCGCCTGATGCATTTATAAAGCAGCAAGATTGATTCGACGAGCGGGCGACGAAAGGGGCTGTTTTGCAAAAGTAAGAATGATGTTTTTATACATACAGTGCAATGCGTAAGTGATTACAATATATGCCATTCCTACGGAGGTTCTTTATGAAACGAATTCATATCTTTCTTTTTCTTTTTGTAACCTGCTTCATTCTAAACGGATGTGGCGCTCAGAATCCAAGTGATTCCGGTCCAGAAGCGAAAGACCACACCACAGCTACTGGGAATACAACTTTACCAGAAAGCACTATTACTTGGTTTAACACAGAGTACTTCAATTCCGGTGATAGTGTTAACATGCGAAATATGCTGCTGAGTAGTCAGTATAGCACAATTGCTGATATCCTCAAACACCTCGGGGAAAGGACACTTTATCAGGAGCTGCGATAAGATGCTTTCTTTCATGGTGTACCTCCGTCACGCTGCCTTGGCAGGAAAGAACTGCTTTGCCTTTGTGAGAAGCCACGCCTTGACGCCGTTGCGGCAGGTCATGCCGCTGACCTGGCTGTTGCAGGTCGGCATCGCACACATGGCGCAGGCGTAAATATGATTGTCCAGTACGATCTCCTCGGACAGCTGGTCAATAAACCACGCAAGGCCCACAGGGAGCGTATAGGGAGCAAGGCCTTTGGCGCAGTGACCGCACAGCACGATGCCCGTAGTAACGGGCTTTTTACAGGTGCCGCACGGAGCAGGACGAGGACGGCGAAGAAACCGGTGAGGATGTGACGCGCGACGATAGCTGGAACTATGCCGATGTTCTCTGGAACGGGATTCAGGCAAAGGCGGTCGCAGCGGCATTTGACCAGCTATCCTATAAAGAGCAATGGTATCTGGAAAAGCGGAACGCCATCTGCATGACCTGCGGGCGCGTCAGCCCCTTGTCCACGCAGTCCACCTTTGAAGATTTAGCGGTGGATTTTGAAGGAACGACAGCCAGCGGTGCGGAGCGGTTCTATCGGCGCACGTTGGATAAGCTGCGGCTGAAACTGCTGGAAAGCGGACTTATCCATACGGTGACGCTGAAGCAGACCGAGTGCCGCAAAAGGAACAAAAAAATAGCCGCCGCTGTCTACCTGTATCAGGCGGACAGCGACGGCGAATGGGGCGAGCTGCGATTTGATTTTGAAAACGGCGCAGCGGAGATCGTGAGGCTGGCAGATTGGGACACGACAACGTCCAACATCTTTGCAAAACGGCGATACGGTTTGTGCAGGGCTTACCGGAAGCGAGACTGCTGAACTCCGTGGTCGTACTGTTTGAGATGGACGTTCTGGAAAGACCGCTCCCTCTGACGAAAGCGGCAAAAGAATCGAATGGCAATTCCTCACACACGATCTCTCTGCGGCAGACGGAGCGCTGGAAAACAGGTGAAACGATTACCGCTGCTGTCTACGAATATCTGGTAGACAACGACGGCGAATGGGGTGAACTGCGGTTTGACTTTGAGAACGGCACAGCCGAGATCGTAAAACTGGCAGATTGGGACACGGTGAAATCTAACGTCTTTGCAAAAACGGCGATCCGGTTTGTTCAGAAATTGCCGGAGGCGAGACTGCTGAAATCTGTGGCCGTGCCGTTTTGGAAAGGCAGGGCATACTTACCCGCAGAGCATGACCTTTACACAGAATACGCCGTCCTGATAGGTAACCGTACTCACCCCGCCGGATTTTTCTGCGATGTGACGGACGGACTGAAGTCCGACACCGTCTCCTTTTCGCTTGGAGGACTGAAAGACACCACCTTTTTCGCGGATGACTCCGTCATAGGTGTTTTCAACCTGAATCAGTGCCAGACTGTTGTCATGCAGATAGGCGGTCAGTTTGATCCTGCGTCGGGCAGGCGCAGTGCGCAGGCTGGCTTCCAGTGCATTTTCCAGCAGATTCGAGAGAACCAGACACAGATTGATCTCGTCTACAGGAAGACATTCCGGCAGATCAATCTGCACGGAAAATGGGATCTGCTCCCGCTTCGCAAGTGCGCAGTAATACCCGACCACGCTGTCTGCCGCCCGGTTTTCGCAGAAATGCATTTCAAGACTTGGAATTCTGGAAACCGCACCGGAGAGATAGGCTTTGATCTTTTCAAGATTCCCTTCTTCTGCAAGGGCAGCGAGCTGACATAGCTGGTGGCGCAGATCGTGCCGCGCCTGCCGTGCTTCCTCAATGGCAGCTTTCAGGCTTTCGTAGCGCTGCTGCTGCATGGAAAGCAGCTGGTTCTCCTGCTGCAATCTCACATTCCGGTTGATGCTGATCGCCATCAGAAGGAAGATTGCGTTGAAGAAAAGCATCAAAAACAAAAGTGTGATACTGATCACAAAATACCCCTGCAAAACACGCCCGGTATAGAGCGTGTCCGCATACTTGGGAATCATAAACAGATTCAGCGCAATGAACACCAGCGGCAGCACCCAGAACACATACCAGGTCTGCGCAAAATTTTCATCCTCGACCATTCTCCGCACGCTGTGCGTCGCAGGATAATAGGCGATGGCGGCAAACAGCCAGCAGATCGCATGATAGCAAATCGCAGATCGCAGGCAGAACCACGGCGCAGCCTGCGCCTGCGGCAAACCGGCCAGCATAGCGGCGTTGATCGCTCTTGAAAGGCTGTTGATACAGGCAAATACCGCACAGACGGACAACGCAACCGTTCCGGATTTCCAAAGCGTGATCCGGAGCGTTTTTATGTAGATCACGGCTGCGAGCAAGGTCAGCCCCGCAAGCACCGGCGCAGTCGGCATACGGCGCGCATAGCACACCACGCCTCCGGCGGCGCAAAGCAGCGCAAGCAGCGGAACAAGCCACAAAACAAGCTTTGACAGCGGCTGCTTTAAGCTGGATTTTGCCGGGAAGTAGGCAAGCAGCATGCCGGGAATCACCACGCCGAGCTCCAGAATTGGACGCAGCAGCTCCATTATACCATACGCCCCCTTTGAAGCAGGAACTCCATAAATGCCTGCCGGGCACTTTTCAGAAGGTCCTGACTGACAAACACGCGGCTTCCGTCCGCCATGCGGAAGGCGGCGCCTTCCAGATCCTTCGCGTGTTCCAGATTCACGATCACGCCGCGCCCGCACACAAAAAAGCGTGTGTCATCCTTTAGTGGGGCGATGAACGTCTTGAAGGGTTGGCGTGTGGCAAGCGTCTTTTGGACCGTCGTATGGACGTAGATCAAGTGGGCGAAGTGTTCTGCGTAGACGATGTCCTGATAGCGCAGATGGATCTCGCTTCCCTCCACCTTTAGCTCCATATATTTGTCCGGCTGCGGTACGCGGGCAAGCAGCTCGTCCGTCAGCGCGTCGATGTCCGCTTCGGTAAAGGGCTTGACCAGATAGTGCAGCGCCCGTACCTGAAAGCCCTCCAGCGCATGGTCGGTCGAGGTCGTGGTAAAAACCAGCAGGCAGTCCGTGTTGGTTTCCCGCAGCTTCTTTGCCGCCTCCATGCCCGTCATGCCATCCATATAAATATCCAGAAATGCGGCAGTAAAGGGCGCTTTCCTTGCCGCTTCCAGAAATGTCTCGCCGCTTTCGTATTCCAGAATATCCGCCTGCACATTTCTCCGGTGAAGCTGCTGCTCCAGCCGGTCTTTCAGCAGTGCACGTTCCGCAGCAAGATCATCCACAATCGCAATTCTCATGCAGGGTTCTCTCCTTGTGCTTGAATTCCAAGATAATTATATCACAGCGTGTCGAGGATGACAAAGAACCGCTGTCGGAATTCGTGCCAAAATCGCCCCTTTCGTGCTACGGCGCTTGAAAAAACCGAATGGCCTTTTTATACTGAGCGCAAGCAAAATGCCAAATCGGATGAAGGAAGGAGGGAAATCTGTGTATCGTATTGCCGTGCTGGCAGAACAGGAAGCAGAGCGGCAGCGCTACGCCGAGCAAATTACCCGGTTTTGTGAAGCGAAGGGGCTGTTTCCGCAGGTCATGCAATATGACGACCAGGAACGCTTTTTTGAAACGGCGCAGAAAGATGCTCCAACCAATGCCGTCATTGCACTTTCCGGAGTGGCAGGACTGAATGCAGCGGAGCATCTTCGCTCCTTATGCCCCGCGTGCCGGATGATCTGGTGCAGCGACTTGGATTTCTCCCTTCACGCCTTCCGGCTGCGGGCAGACTATTTCCTGCTGGAGCCGGTTTCCGAGGAAGCATTCCGGCGAGGACTGAATGCCTGGATTGAATAAACGGGCATCGAACCAAACCAAGACAACAAGCACGAAAATGGAGGATATCAATGAAAAAGAAAAAGTTACAATGTTCTGTACCAACCCTTCTGCTGGCCGGTGTGTTGTGCCTGACATTGGCGGCCTGCGGTGCGAAGCAGTCTTCCGACATGCTTGCATCGGATACAGACTCCGCGGCAAGCGCCGCCCTGCCGGTAAAGGCCATGAATGCCAAGCGTGTCGATGAAAACCCCTATATGGCAAAGAGCGACGCCAACATTCACCACGACGGCTACAATACCGACTCTACGGATGAAGTCCTGCCGCTTGGCATCTATCCGGAGATCAATGTTTCCTATGAAAAAACCAACGCGAACGCTTCGCCTGCCATTTACTTTGACAGCTACGGCCACGCAGTCGTTCCGCTGCTCGGCGGCATCGCCATCCGCGATCTGAATGCCGAAGAGACGAAGACTCTTGGCTATTTCTCTCCGAAGCAGCACGACGGCGGTGGTTACGTCATCCAGAGCTCCTACACGTTCCTTGACTCGGAAAACCGCATCGTCTGCCCCACCAGCAACAACCATGTGCTGATGCTGCGGGCAACCGATGAAGCAGGAAACGTCCTGCCTGAATTTGAAAAGGTACTGGACATTGACATCAAGGCGGCAGCCGAAGCTGCGCTCGGCAAGGAGCTGACGCAGAATCTTCTTTCCGTGGTCTTTGACTACGACGGCAACCTCTGGTTTGCAACCGGCGGCTTCCGCATCTATCCCGAGCGTGAGCAGCAGGGCGTGCTCGGCTACATCGCCCACTCGGCGATCGAGGCGATCCTGAACGGAGAGCAGGCCGACCTTTCGAAGGCTGTCTTTGTCCACGAGCTGACCCCCGGCGAGGGTGCGGAAAACGGGATTGCCGCCTCCAAGGACGGCGCGGTCATCCTGACGAACCAGAACTGCTATCTGCTGCGTGCCAATAACGGTGTCGAGGCTGTCTGGTGCACGCCGTATGAGAGCGCAGGCGCAAAGGTGAGCGGCGAAGGCGATAAGACCACCGGCGGCGGTCTTGCCTGGGGCGGTGGCTGCTCCCCGTCGCTGACGCCGGATCTTGTGATGTTCACCGACAATGCGGATCCAGTCAAGCTGCTGGCGCTCGATATGAAGACCGGTGAGATCGTTGCAAGCATGCCGGTTCTGGATGATCTGCCCGAGGGCTATCAGGTGGCGGTTGAAAACTCTGCCATCGTCTATGATGACAGCGAGGGCACCGTCAGCACTATCGTGTGCAACTGGTTCGGCGCAGGCAGCGCAGGCCTTGCCGATCCCGACAGCGATTCCTCCATCCAGAGCTACGCCAACATCTATGACATGAACTGGCTGACGAAGGGCAACTGCATGATCGCGCCCGGCGTCGAGCGCGTGGACACCGTGAAAACCGATTCCGGCTATGAGATGAAGAGCATCTGGTCTCGAAATGACCTGAGCGATACATCGATTCTCAAGCTCTCCACCGCGACGGGCTATATCTACGGCTATGTGCAGGATCTGGAAAGTGGCATGTGGCAGTACATCATTCTGGACTTTGCCACCGGCGAGACGGTATTCACCATGGACGTCTCCAACAAATATGGCTACAATAACATGGCTATCGGTATGTATGCCGGAAACAGCGGCAACGCGCTCTACTGCCCGACGGGCTATCTGGAGCTGCTGTGCTTGCAGGACCGCTTTGTGTATCTTCCCGAAATGCCCTACCGCAAGGTCGATCTCGATAAGGCCGCGCGGAACGTACTGACACAGGAACAGTTTGAGCAGGACGGCGGTGACGGCACGGTCGCCAGCTGGCGCAATACTGTGACGGTCGAAAATGTTCATCCCAACACGACGGTCTCGTTCCGGATGAACAATCTTTCCGGAAGCACTGCCGAGCTGAAGCTCTATGCCTACGGTGCAGACAGAAAGCTGGCGGAGGTCGGCAAAGAGCTGTGGTCGATCACGGATGAGACAGGCGCTGCCGTGGATACCCTGTCCGATGGCACACTGTATGAGCTGCGTGTGAGCGTCGCGGATGGCAGCGCGTTCGACCTGAGCGAGGCGGAAAGGGAGATCAAAATTTCCGTTGTACTTGCGAAGTAAGACTCAAGGAAGGCTGTCAAAAAACTACAAAATCACCCCCGTTTCTGATTGATATGCTCCCTTTATGAGAGACAGTGAAATAAATACACTGTCAATCACGAAGGGAGCATTATTCATGTCAAGAAGGAAAACCAGCAGATCAGAGCAACTGTCGGCGGCGAAAGCCTCTGCATGACCTGTGGACGCGTCAGCCCTTTGTCCACGCAGTCTACCTTTGAGGACTTGGCGGTGGATTTCGAGGGTACAACCGCCAGTGGCGCGGAGCGATTCTACCGGCGGACGCTTGACAAGCTGCTGGAAAGCAGGCTTGTCCATACCGTGACGCTGAAGCAGACCGAATGCCGCAAAAGGAACAAAAAATAGCCGTCGTTGTCTACCTATATCAGGTAGACAACGACGGCGAATGGGGAGAGATCAGATTTGACTTTGCAACCGGCACAGCGGAGATCGTCTGGCTGGCGGAGTGGGACACGATAAAGTCCAATGTCTTTGCGAGGACGGCGATTCGGTACATACAGAGCTTACCGGAGGCAAAGCCGCCAAGTGAGGCTGTTGTGATGTTTGATCAAGCATTGTGAGCCTAAAAATTTATAGCTCTTATTCAAGCAATCGCTTGATTTATTTTGCGAAGTCTGATATCTTATTATAAGAAACATTGGATAATGCACAGAAATGGGGGGATTGTGTTTTGAGGGAAGAAAAGAAAGCTGAAAAGAGACAGGAGCTTGTAGACGTCTGCCTTGACTGCTTTGTCGAAAAGGGGCTGACCGTTGCCACCACGAAAGATCTCTGTAAGGCGGCAAAGCTGCAAAACGGCGGCATCTACTATTACTTCTCCACCAAAGAGGAAATCGTTCTTGCCTGCGCAGAGGAAGCGATCAGTCGAATTGAAAAAGGTGCGTTTGCCATCGTGCTTGAAGATATTAGTGACATCAAAAGCATGATGGATCATCTCGGTGCGCTGGCGGATAAAATGTCGCCTACCATGCGCTTTCTGGTCAGCGTATGTGTGTCGCGCGAATACGGAGAAAAGGTAAAGCCTTCCCTTGTGCGGCTTGCGGCAAGATACCCTTATTACACGGGCAGGATTGCGGAGATCCTCGGCTGCACCGACGAAGAGGTTGCGCCGTTCGTTCATCTGTCGATCCTCGCCATCAACAATTATATGATCTTTGCCGAGCGAGCGCTGTTTGACCCACAAATCGAAGCGGTCAAAAAAGAGCTTTCAAGGCTTGCGGAAAGAAAGGGGCGGAATAATCGATAGTTTACCATAAAGAGAAAATCACAAACGACTTCATCGTTAATCCATACGCACAAACCGTTCCGAGGAGATGACCAAAAACAGAAGAGAATCATAGGAGGACAACATGAAAAAGATACTTGCAATTCTACTATCGCTGCTTACGCTGCTTTCCTGCGGGCTTCTTTCCGCCTGCTCTGCCCAAAAAACGCAGCCGGATACACCGGATACTGAAACCGTGTGGGAAACGGTCAGCGAGGCATACATCTATGCGTTCCCGCTGGTGCTGACCGACGCAACCAAAACATTATCGACCAATACGGACGGGACCATGACTGGCCGTGCGCCCATCAATCAGTTCAACCATACAAAAAAGCTGGCGGACGCCTCTTTCCGCACCGTCGTGACGCCGAACGTCGATACCGTCTATTCGCAGGCATGGCTTGACATCAGCACAGAGCCTATGGTCTACGTCCTGCCGGAAACGGATCGCTTCTGCAATGTGCAGCTTCTGGATGCGTGGACGAACACCGCCGCCGTGCTGGACAAGGCGGGTGCTTATGCCATTGCGCTTCCCGGCTGGGAGGGCGAGCTGCCCGACGGTGTGACGCGCGTGGACGTGCCCACCGCAACGGTGTGGTCGATCACCCGCACGGTGCTGTCCGGGAACGAGGATCTGCCCAATGTCTATGCCATTCAGGAGCAGATGCAGCTCCTGCCTCTTTCGGCTTATATACAGGGAGGCGAGTATACCGCACCGCAGGGAGCTTATAAAGAGGAAAATGACTTTGTTCCCGTGAACAAGGTGCTTTCCATGACGCCAGCAGAGTTTTTCAATACGGCGAACGCTCTGATGCAGGTCAACCCGCCCGCCGATGCGGATAAGGAACTGCTGAAGAAACTCTCCGCCATCAACGTGGGCGCGGGTAAGACCTTCGACGCCGCTCTCCTGGGCGAAGGAGCTGCCGAGCGCTGGACGCAGATGCTTCAGGGGCTTCGCGCCACGCTTGCCGCCGACGGCGCGAAGTATGCGCAGAAACTCGGTCAGTGGATCTATTACGGCAAGCCCATCGGCGACTTCGGCACGGAGTATACCTACCGCGCGATGGTAGCGCTGGTGGGGCTTGGCGCCAACACCGTGGACGTGGCGATCTATCCCAAGACAGCGGTGGATGAGACCGGCGCAGCGCTGACCGGAGAAAAGAAGTATACGCTCCACTTTGAAACCCTTCCTCCCACGCTGGAGGGCGGCTTCTGGTCCGTGACCGCCTACGGAGAGGATGATTTCCTCATTGACAATTCCATCGACCGCTACTGCATCAACGACCGCTCCGACTTCAAGCTGAATGCGGACGGCACATTGGATATTATCCTGTCCAAGGATGCACCGGAAGACACCTCTAACTGGCTGCCTGTTTCCGACGGGGAATTTCATCTGTTCATGCGGATCTATGTACCGGATATAACAGCACTGGATAGCTGGCAGCCACCTGTTATCCGCGAACAATAAGGAGATGGAAAAAGAATGGCTATGAAACGCATTGCAGCAATGCTTCTTACATCGGTACTGCTGCTGTCCTGCGTCGGCTGTGCGCAGGATGGGCGCAAAGAGCCGAACGCAGAAAAGGCAGACCTGGGTCTGACCGCCGAGGTCAAGCCCGCCACAGACTTTACGGCAAAGGCAAATGCCGCCGTCTACGATGAACTTGACTTCGATGATAAGCAGGAATATGAATTCGCCACCCGCGGACTGGTCGACGCGCCGGAAACACTGGAACTGAAGGACGAGGATGGGACGATCCTCTGGAGTCAGGAAGCCTATGCGTTCCTGGACGATTATGAAAAAGCGCCTGACAGTGTGAATCCCAGCCTCTGGGAGAACACGAAGAACAACCATGCCTATGGTCTTTTTGAAGTGACGGATGGCATCTATCAGGTCCGCGGCTATGACATGGCAAATCTCACTGTTGTCAAGGGTGATACCGGCTGGATCGTCTTTGACACGCTGATGAGCGTGGAGTGCAGTCAGGCTGCCATGCAGCTGATCGAAAAGAACCTTGGTAAATTCCCGGTCAAGGCCGTCATCATCTCTCATTCCCACGCCGACCATTTTGGCGGCATCGCCGGCGTAATGGCGAAAGAGGATAAGGCAGACGAGACACTTTCTATTGAAGATCAGCTCGCCAGCGGCAAGATCCCCGTGATCACGCCTGTGGGCTTCACGGAGCACTCTGTGAAGGAAAATGTCTACGCCGGTAAGGGTATGGGCCGCCGCAGCAATTATCAGTATGGCGTCCTTCTGACCCCCGGTGTGACCGGCAAGCTGGCGCAGGGCATCGGCATGGGACAGTCCACCGGAACGGTCTCGTTCATGACGCCCAGCTATGAAATCACGCAGTCTGGCGAAAAGCTGGCGATCGACGGTGTGGAGCTGGAGTTCCAGCTCACGCCGGGTACGGAAGCGCCCGCCGAAATGAACACGTGGCTGCCCCAGTACAAGGCGCTGTGGATGGCGGAAAACTGCACCGGCACGCTCCACAACCTCTACACGCTGCGCGGCGCGGAGGTGCGCGACGGCGCGGCATGGGCAAGCTATATCACCGAGGCCATTTCCCTTTACGGCAAGGACGCGGAGGTCACCTTCCAGTCCCACAACTGGCCGCACTGGGGAAACAACGTGGTGAACGACTACATGGTCAACACGGCTGCCGTGTATAAGTTCATCAACGACCAGACTCTGACCTATATCAATCAGGGCTACACCAGCGACGAGATCTCCAACATGATCGAGCTGCCGGAGGCGCTCAATAAAATCTGGTACACCCGCCAGTACTACGGGACGGTCGCCCACAACGCCAAGGCGGTCTACCAGAAGTTCATGGGATGGTATGACAGCAACCCTGTCAACCTGAACCCCCTCACGCCAAGCGACAGCGCAAAAAAATGGGTGGAGTACCTGTGGGATGTTGACAAGGTCCTGCAAATGGCAAAGGCGGATTTTGACAAGGGTGAATATCAGTGGGTCGCCGAGGTCACAAACACCATCGTCTTTGCCGACCCGACGAACACCGACGCGCGGCTTCTGTGCGCCGATGCACTGGAGCAGCTGGGGTATCAGGCGGAGTCCGGCCCGTGGCGCAACGAATATCTGACCGCCGCGCAGGAGCTGCGCCATGGAAACGCCAATTTCACCGCTTCCACCAAATCTACCGGCGACATGGTCAAGGCCCTCTCCGCGCCCATGCTGTTTGACTATATGGCCATTGTCATGGACAAGCAGGCGCTGGCTGACCGCGACTTCACCATGAACGTGATCCTGCCTGACGTGGGCGAACAGCACATGCTCCGCGTGAAGAATGGTGTGCTGCTGGTCTATGCGGATACATTGTCTGATGATGCGGACGTGTCTATTACCTGCCCGAAGAATGCGCTGTTTGCGATCCTGACCAACAATCAGGAAACGGTTGCAAAGGCCGTCAAGGTCGAGGGCAGCGCAGAACTGTTGACGCTGATGATGGAGAATATGAACCAGTTCCCGATCACCGGGACCAATCCCTTCAACATCATCGAGCCGTAACGGCTTCGCGGGGCGGTCCGTGGGAAGACCGCCCCGCTCGAGAGAAAACAGCGAGATGCTTTCAACGCAAATCAAAAGCTGTCTGTTTCTGTTGGAAACAGACAGCTTTTGCAGCCTTACGGTTGCCCTGCACACCCGAATCTGTCAGCCAACAGTAAAAATTAGAATTACTTCCTTATCACTGTTAAGCCAATGGTTTCAAGGCTTTCTTTGTTTTTCAGTGTAAAGATCACACCTCTGAAAATCCGAAAAAGCGCACAAAAAAGCGCACAGCCGTCTGAAAACCTGAGATATCCCTAAGAGAAAGGGTGTATCTTCATGGCTCATATCAGGGCAAACACAAAGAATGGTAAAATCGTTTCCTATCGCTTCACAGTTTGTTTAGGCCGAGACTGCAACGGAAAGCAAATCCGAAAATACACTACATGGCCCATCCCACCCGATACAAGCACAGCCAAGGCAAAAAAGCTGCTGAACGTGCTGCTGATATTTGGGAACAGGAGCTTATGAACGAGTATCATAAAAAGCTCGAAGCAGAATCAGCAGGCAAGGCATATCAGATACCGGCAGAAAAACGCCACGACGATTTTGTTTCCTTCGTCAATGATGTCTGGTTTCCTCTTCAAGTCCGTGATGGTAAGCATAAGCCCAAAACCATCGCTTTCTATGAGAGTATGACAAAGCTGCTCCTCCCCTGCTTTAGTGGCTCCACCTTACGTTAATGGAATTCAGCATTCAAGGAGACATCTTCTTTTTCTATGATACATTGTCAGAGGAAGAAAAGGAAACTGTTCGCAAGCGCATGAGGGCAAAGTATAAAGGTAATATAGTAGGCGCCCCTAAAATCGATGATTTTTTAGAAGAACTCGAACGTGATTATGGCATTCGGTTGAAGAGGTTGCCGGTAACGAGCGTCGTTGCAGTGTGAGCGCGAAACAGCTTTCCTTCAAATTCCTGTGGACTTTTTCTGTCTGGGTGCTATCATACTGAGTGTTCAACTCGGGTAATGAGATGAACTTCTACAAGACTTGCAGAAAGGTGACCTTATGAAAAAACGAATTCAAGCCGCGGCGCTTGCACTATGCGCCCTTATACTCTTTGCCACGGCTACCGGCTGCGGCAAGCAGGAAAAAACGGCTACAGAGCAGCCTGCGCTGGAGGCGGTGGAATATTCCAACCTGACCGATGAGGATTCCAGAAAACAGCTTTCCGAGCTTCTCACGGATGCGGGAATCGAAGAATCACGCATTGCTGCTCTACTGAATCGAGTGGAACAGTTTAACGCCAGCGTCAAGAGCGAATGGCTGACCGATGGCTTCGAGAGCGCCGCGCCGACCGACACCAAGTATGATCCCTACGAAATGCAGGATGAATGGACAGCGGCAAACGGCAGCTTTCCCGGTTATAACTGCCGCATTACAGCATTTGGCCTGTTCAGCGAATTCATCACAGCAGGAGCCGACCAGCCGGAGGTACAGGGCGAGGACTCGCTCTTTACCGATTTAGAGACAGTCGACGCCGATCCTAACGCGCTCTGCGGTGACAGCATCTCCAAATTCTGTGCGCTGTTTGCACCGGTGAACGCCGCGGACAGCACAGAGGTCGAAGCGCAGGTCAAAGTGCTTCAGGAGGGCTGGGCAACCCGCGGCATCGCGTTTGCCGACAGCAAAGCGAGCATGATCTCTGTTGTCTTCCATGATAAATTCTCGGATGAGGACAATACGCTCTTCATTGGTCATATCGGCGTGCTGCTGCCAGCGGAGGACGGTACGATGTACTTCATCGAAAAGGTGGCGTTCCAGGAGCCGTACCGTTTAAGAACCGCACGGAGCTGAGCGACTACCTGATGGAGAAATACGATACCTCATGGGGCCAGGATACGACACACCCCTTCATCATGGAGAACGATACTCTGATGGACGGATACCGACCGAACCCTCTGGAGGAAACAAACCCTTAAAATTGAAACAGCAGCGGGATGGCATTGCCATTCCGCTGCTTCTACTTTACAGAACAGGCACACAACGCCAGAAAGGAGAAAGCCCATGAATATCCGCAAGCCTACAGATTACAGCATCCTATTTTCCGAACTGGACAGACTTATGGCTGAGCAGCTTTCACAGATGAATTTGTACTGCGAGATTGGTCGGCTGGTCAGCAGCGAAGCAGAGAAAGGCGCGGCTGTTGTAGCCTCTGAACATCTGCGAGCGGCCTATCCTGCGGCTGATGGCTTTTCTCTCCGCAATTTGCGTATGCGGGCGTTTTACGCGACCTATGAAGAATCCCCTGAAATCACACGGCTGGCGATGAACCTCGGCTGGACGCAGAATGTGGCGATTTAAGAGTGGGGCAGCAGCAACGAGGAGCGGGCGTGGTACATCCGAGCTGTGCTGCGCTTCGGCTAGAAGAAAGCAAAACTGCTGGAAGCCATAGAATCTCAGGCATGGCTGCATTCTTCTCTCGACGAGCAAGCGGTTTCCTGCTATACTGGTGGAAAAGAAGCAACGCAGGAGAGCGAGAGCGATGAAAAAGATACTCTTTGTGTGTCACGGCATTATTTACAGAAATCTCTAAAATCCCCTGTAATATCAAGGCTTTTCAGGCTTGAAGGTAGTGCTACTACACCACTACTACACCAGTGAGTCTCGATGTGACAAAAATTTTGAAATCGAGGTCAAGCTTATGGAAAGCAAAAAGAATATCAATGGAATGGATTATGTGCTGGCAGGAGATTACTACATTCCGGATCTGAAGCTTCCCAATGAGGAACGCCCTATCGGAAAATATGGGCGGATGTACCTGGAGTATTTGAAAGAGCATAGCCCTATGAGATTTAACGATCTGGTTCTGGAAGGACAGCTCTGGACTTACCTTGCCGATTTGAACGAGCAGACACAGGAGCGTTTGTCCCTGATTGTTGAGCAGATGAAGGTATCTGAGGGCGTGACTGAGGAATTGAAAGCAGCAGACCAGATGGCCTGGATTCGAGCCATGAACAGTATCCACAATCGGGCAGAGGAAATTGTGTTGGAAGAAATCGTATATAGATAATATCTTGCCGGACTTCATTTTCGATGGAGTCCGGCTTTCTATATCCAGAAGCAGTATTTTCTGCGTCGGCAAAAAGTGCAACAACTTCGCCTTGAATGCTATTGATATTTTTGCCGATGGAATGGTATACTATATAATAGATTAATGTAGTTTTTTGGATATATGAGATTGGAGTGTATGGCTCTTTTGCAGCAAAAACCCTTGCTAACAGATTAAATGCAAAGGAATTTCGTTGTGCTGTAGACAATTTTGTGCAACAAGCAGAAATGGAATTGGGACAATATTACAAGACTAAGGATGTGAAGGGTAATGAAGGTGTTGTGCGTCATATTATTTTGAGTGAGGTGTTAATTTGTCCTGAATGTGATAAGGAACTGTCATATTTTGAAAATGGCACCAAGCGCAACCCTGTGCAGTTCACAAAGACAATAACCTGCCCTCATTGCGGAAAAACTCATGATACGGATACTTTCAAGCCTGCACTTGAAAATATTTATGATTCACTGTTGAAAAAGGAAATTGTCCGGAAAAAGCGTGAGCCTGTGTGGGTATATGGCACAACAAATGGAAAAAACTGGGATCGCAAGGTGAATGACGAAGATAGAGTTCTTATTAAAATGTTGGAAGAACAAGAGTTTGAAGAATCTGATATACCGAGGGAAATTTGCTGGGGCGAACTTCATAGAACTGGTTATCATTTAGGCATTACTCATTTGCATCAGTTCTACACTAAAAGAAACTATACTGTTATGTTCAAACTCTGGAAACTAACGGAGCGGTATCCCAACAACGTTCGAGAAGCATTACAGCTTCTTTTGCTCAGTTATAATTCGACGCATTGTACTTTGATGACTCGTGTAGTTGCAAAACGAAATGCTAAAGATTTTGTTTTAACGGGTGCTCAAAGTGGTGTTTTATACATTAGTAAATTACCTGTCGAAAAAAATATTCTTTTGGGATTGAAGCGTAAGTCGATTCCATTTGAGGAAGCATATGGTTTATTAGAAAAATGTACTGGAGAACTTATAATCCACAATTCTTCGAGTGAGAAAATGTTGGAGAAAACAGGATCGATTGATTTTGTGTTTACAGATCCTCCTTTCGGAGATTTTATACCTTATGCTGAAGTCAACCAGATTAACGAATTATGGTTGAATCATACAACGGATCGAGAAAAAGAGATTATTAGTCCTTCTCAGGAAAAAAGTGTAGCTGATTACCAATGTATGTTGACAAGAGTGTTTACAGAAATATCTCGTGTGCTTAAACCAGACCATTATGCTGCAGTAGTATTTCATGCAGCTAAAGCTAAAATATGGGAAGCTTTTGAACATGCTATCTTAGATTCTGGTTTAGCTGTTTGTATGACAAGCATACAGGGAATGAGAGGCTTACCAATCATACCTTGGCAATCTTCGGTACACAAAGATCTCACGCAGCGCCTTATAAGGAAACAACGATTATTTCCTAAGCAGACATTATCTGTTCGACTTCGGTTTGGCGTTTATAAAAACTGTATGTTTTCAAAAAACAAAATAATTCAATGTAATTGATAGGAAGCATCCAACTTCAACGGTTGGGTGCTTTTCTTTTGCCCTAAAAATTGTTATTCATTATAGATTGAGCATTTTATCGAGTGCGCACCGCAGTGGAAGATCCTCTGTACAAGGTCATAAAATCCTGGAAAAGGCACTGTAAAAATGAACTTACTCTACCTACTAGGCAATAAAATGATGCTTCAAAATCCATTATACTTTTCTCAAAGCTAAAGCAAGCCACCTTCCCTTAGGAACTAAGGGCGCATTTCTATACCGGTTATTCCATTCCGATATGTGCGTTCTCCGAAGGTAAATGCAAAGACCCATGCTGCGTTAAAGCCGATTTTGGATGAAATGAAGAAAGAAAAATAGCCTTCATTGATTCCAGCGGTGCAAAAGCAGCAGTTCACGCCAAACAGCCCCGGTCCCCTATGAAAGGGACCGGGGCTGTTTTTTTGCGTCACTTCATGGAGCGTGCCAGGAACGCGGCGATCTGCGCGCGGGTGCAGGTACCGGTGGGGTCGAAATGACCGTTACCCACGCCGGTGGTAATGCCGTTCTCCACGGCCCAAGCCACGGCCTGCGCGTAATAGCTGTCAGTGGGAACATCGGTGAAGTTCGCCGTACCACCCGCCGTGGGCTGGCCCACGGCCCGCCACAGCATCGTCACCATCTGGGCGCGGTTGATGGCGGCGTTGTGGTTCGCGCCGTCGGAAACGCCCTTGTCCTTGGCCCAGTTCTGTGCCTTTTCGTACCAGGTGTTACCGCCGTTCAAGTCCGCGCCGTTCTGCCGCGCAAGGATCGTCCAAAGCTGGGCGCGGGTGGTGGAGGCGTTGGGCGCGTAGATCGTGGCGCTCATGCCGTTCACCAGTCCGCGGGCGCTCACGAAGTCGATCTCGTCCTTGGCCCAGTGGTCTTGCGTATCGATGAAGCCCTTGGAGTTGTCAACGATCTTCACCGTCGCGCTGCCGTCCACGGTCAACTGGATACCGTCCTCGGTGGGAATGGAATCCTTCAAAATTTCCTCCGTGCCGTCGGGGTGGACGAGCACCGCCACCGTACCGGGGGTCACGTTGGAAACAGGAATTTCCACCTTGGTCTCGCCCGCGCCCTTGGGAAGCTCGATGCTCACCGTGGGGGCGGTGCTGCTGTTCTGGGTGGCCTCGACCTCCACAGGAACCTTGACCGCCTCGCCGTTCTTCTTCGCGTCCTCAACAGCCTTGCCGCTGACCTTGGCCGCCGCCTCGGTCTGGCCGTTTTTGTCGATTTTCACCGTGCCGGTGGAGCCGTCAGCGGCCTTGTTCTCGGTGACGGAACTGCCGTCTTCGTCTCGGCCTTGGTCACGGAGCCGTCCTTGCCGGTGGTGGTTTGGGTCACAGAGCCGTCTCTCCGGGTCTCGGTCTTGGTGGTAGAGCCGTCGGTATTGTTCTTCGTCTCCGTTTTAATGACCGGATTGCTGTCATGGCTGTCCCGGTCGGAGGAAGATCCGCCGGAACTGCCGCCCGTAGAGCTGCCGGGCTGAGAGGGCGTAGTGC
>ENA-OZHU01000559-OZHU01000559.1-human-gut-metagenome-genome-assembly--contig:-NODE-559-length-23425-cov-5.416774_pt1 | contig 23425 bp, 37 predicted proteins | sample MGYA00244054_ERZ653700 | MGnify/ENA primary metagenome ERZ653700 (study PRJEB26926, sample SAMN06165279) | human gut metagenome | biome: ENVO:00009003; feature: ENVO:2100002; material: ENVO:00002003...
CGAGATTACTACGCGTCTCGTGGGCTCGGAGATGTGTATAAGAGACAGTTCCCAACCTGAACCGCAACGAGCTGATTAAGTCCCGCGCCGTCAAAAAGCGTCAGGACATCGCGCAGTCCATGAGCGATCAGGTCGGTGGCAACTTTGTCACCATTCCTCTGCGCGGCATCATCAGCGGTACCGCCCCTCAGAACTACGATGGTTCTACCAACATCACCGCCACCGGCACTAAGACCTTCTCCCATTCCCGTATTGTCGTCGGCCGCGCACAGGCATGGACTGAGCGCGATTTCTCCTACGACATCACCGGTGGTGAGGATTCTCTTGCCAATGTCGCTGCTCAGATCAGCGAGTATTGGGAGGAAGTCGATCAGGCCACCATCATCAAGATTCTGGCTGGTATCTTCTCCATGAAGGACGCCGAGGGCCTGAAGTTTGTCCGTGAGCACACCTACGATGTCACGGGCATGACCAACTCCGAGGGCGTTCTGGGTCTGATGGACGGTACCACCCTGAACACCGCTATGCAGCGTGCCTGCGGCGACAACAAGGGTGCGTTCAGCCTCGCCATCATGCACTCCGCGGTTGCTACTGGTCTTGAGAACATCAAGCTGCTGGCGTACATGAAGTACACCGACAAGGACGGCATCGAGCGCGAACTGGCAATCGGTACGCTGAATGGCCGTGCCGTTCTGGTTGATGACACCATGCCTGCCGTGGAAACCGTCACCACCCCGGAGGTACTGGGTGCATATACCATCACCATCAGCACTGCTGGCACGGCTGGCGACACCATCACCGTGGACGGCCAGACCTATACCCTCGGTTCTGTCACTTCCACCGCCAACAAGACCCTCAAGGCTGGCGATGCTGCCACCGAGGCGCAGGCTCTCAAGACCGTGCTGACCGCTCAGTACGATGGCCGCTTTGCCGTTTCCGTGTCTGCCGGTGTCGTCACCCTCAAGCAGATTTTCGGCGGCGAGGGCGCTCTGCCTGTTGTGTCTGTGACTGGCACGCTCAAGGCCGCTGCCGCGCAGACCGTTGCCGGTGTGGCTAAGGTGTCTCAGGTTCGTTACACTACCTACGTTCTGGGCGACGGCGCTATCGAATACACCGACTGCGGCGCTAAGGTGCCCTATGAGATGGATCGTGATCCGGCCACCAACGGCGGCGAGGACACCCTCTATGGTCGTCAGCGCAAGTGCTTTGCCCCCTATGGCATCAACTTCACCAAGGCCCACATGGCATCCCTGTCTCCCACCGACGACGAGCTGGAGAACGGCGAAAACTGGGAACTGGTGAACTCCAACGAGGCCGAGGGCAAGCAGTACATCGCCCGCAAGGCTATCCCCATCGCCCGCATCCTGTCTCTGGCCTGATTTCGGGCCGCTGAGGAGGTTTACACATGGCACACGATATGTACCTCACCTTTGACGAATACAAGGGTTTAGGCGGCACCGTTGATGCCGCTGCGTGGCCTCCGCTGGAATGTGCTTGCAGAAAACGCATTGACCGTCTGACGGATTCCCGTGTCCAGAACATGGCCGAAATCCCGAGAGCGGTCAAGCTCTGCGTTTTTGCGCTGGCGCAAATGGAAAGCGTTGTCGGTGCTGTGGCGCAGGTCACATCGCCCACGGTCACATCGTTCAACACGGATGGCTACACCGAAAACCACGGGAATGTGCCGGATGCCGATGCCGCAGCCAAGCAGATGAACGCCATCGCGGCGGATATGCTGTACGGTGAGCTGGATGACTACAGCGTTCCCCTGTTGTATAGAGGAGTGAGGTAAAATGCAGCTTTGCAATGATACTATCACCCTGTACAACCGACGATTCGACCCGGAACAGGATTGCGACGTTTACGAGCGCACCATCATCCGGGGCGTTCACTGGTTCAATTCCGATGCAACCACCGTTGACAGCACGGGGCTGAAAGCGGCAAACAAGGTCACAATCCGCATCCCTGTTGACGCGGATTTCGGCGGCAAAGCATATCTGCCCCCTAAGCAGTATGCCGCTGCCAATGACCCCGCCGCCGCTTTTACTCTGGCCGCTGGCGATCTCATGGTTTTAGGTGTCGGCGCTGAGGGTCTACGCCCCGCCGCTATCCATGACACCTATTCCGAGGCCGCAACCGTCTTGCAGGTCACTGACAACCGCCGTGCCCCGCAGGCCCAGCATTGGAAAGTTGTAGGTGCGTAATGCAACTGTCAGTAGATTCGCGGTTTGATTTCGATAGCATAAACACTATTCTTACCAACCATGGCTTTGGAGATCATGGAATTGTCCAAAAAGTCATTGATAACGCGGTAATACGATGGTGCATGGATTACACTCCTGCGGACACATTTATGCTTGCAAAAAGCCCTTACGCCGCATCTGATATTGGCTCTGGCATCATCGTGTACCCCGGCCCCTATGCGCATTATATGTACATGGGCGAAGTTTACGGCCCGAATATTCCCGTTTTCGATGACAACAGTGGAACACCTACACGATTTTTCTCTCGTCCCGGAGAGAGAAAAACTCCCACCGACAGAGCGATTCAGTACAAAACTGATAAAAACGCTCTAGCCGGGCCATTTTGGGCAGAACGCATGAAAGCCGATCACATCAGTGACATTGTAAGGGAGGCAAAAAATGCCGCAGGTATCAAATAGCACTGAGGGAATCCGAAAATGGTTTAGGCAATGCCCGCTACTGTCTAAAAACAAACGATTTGGCGCTGATTACCTCGGTGAAAATCCAACCGAATACGCCATTTACGCATCACCATCCACTCTGAAATACCACGAGAATATTCTCGGAGATTATGTCCTGGATGATAAACAGACTCAAAACTATATTTTTGCTACGCGTGAGAATTTTGGGGCTGATGTCAAACAAAACTCCGATAACCTGGCTTTTTTTACTGCTCTCATCGCGTGGATGGTCGAACAAAATAACGCCCGAAACTTCCCCCATATAGAGGAGGGTCGGGTTTGTGCTATCGTGCCGACATTGACTGCATATCCTGCACAAATCGGTGTTGACAGTGCAAAATATCAGATTCAGATACAGATCACATATAGGAGAAACTGAATATGAAAATCGAACGTAAATACATGGCTCACTACCTGAACGCGAACTTCACCAACGATGAGGGCACGGCCAGCTATGTACGCCTGGGCAAAGACCTGGAGGAGTACAGCCCTGAGCTCTCCGCCAACGTCGAGAAGAAGTCGAACATCCTGGGCGAGACCTCTGTCACCATCGACAGCTACCAGAAGCAGGGCGAGGTCAGCCCCTACTACGCCGAGAAGGACGACCCGCTGTTCACCCGACTGCAGGCCATCATCGACGGCGACCTGGTACTGGACGACCTGAAAACCGATATCGTCGAGGTCAAGCTCTGGGGTGAGGAGAGCGCCGGTGCCTACCCCGCCATCAAAGAGGAGTGCTACATCGAAGTGTCCAGCTACGGCGGCGACACCACCGGCTACCAGATTCCCTTCAATGTCCACTACACCGGCGTCAAGACCAAGGGCACGTTTGACGTGAGTAAAAAGACCTTTACCCCTGCGGGCTAAGGCATAACGGAGGCACTGCACTATGAAACTGACACTGGACCGCGGCTTTAAAAGCTACGATATCGAGGATGCTGACGGCACGCCGCTGGGCACCATCTACGTCAACCCCGCTGACCTGGGTATTGCCGCCCGGCTGGACGAGGCCCGCAAGGCCGTGCAGGCCCTGGCGGATGGGCTGGGCGACGATGTGGACGCCGAGAAGATCAGCGACGTTGACCGGCAGATCAAGGAGCAGGTCAACTACATCTTTGGCAGTGACGCATCGGCTGTGTTCTTCAAGGGAACGTCGGCGCTGGCACTCTGTGATGACGGCGCACTGCTGCTGGAAAAGGTGTTCAGCGCCTTTGCACCTATCATCGAGGACGCCGTGGGCGACGCCATGAAGGCCAGCCGGAAGCGGATGGAAAAGTACACCGCCGCGTATGCCACACCGGACAAGGGCCTGGCCCCCGGCCAGCAGGCGTGAGCGCCTGGGATTTACCCACCACCGTGGACGTTGCCGGGCGGGCGTTTGCCATACGCACGGACTTCCGCGCGGTGCTGGATGCGCTGGCGGCCCTGGCCGACCCGGAACTGACCCGGCAGGAACAGTATATGGCCTGTTTGCAGATACTCTACCCGCGCTGGCAGGAGCTGCCCGACGCCAACGAGGCGCTGCGGGCGGCTTTTGTTTTTATCAACGGCGGCAAAGAGGAAGAAGCCCGCGGTCCCCTGCCCCGCCTAGTGGACTGGGAGCAGGATGCCGCCCTGATTGCGCCCGCTGTGGACAAGGTGCTGGGGTACAGCTGCCGCCGGTGCGATTACCTGCACTGGTGGGAGTTTTTGGGGGCGTTCTACGGTATCGGCGATGGGTTGTTTGCGCAGGTGGTCAGTATCCGCAGCAAGCGGGCCAAGGGTAAAAAGCTGAACGACCAAGAACGCGAGTTTGCGAGAGAAAACGCCATCCTTATCAAAATCCGCGCCCCCGAGAGCGCCGAGGATAAGGCGGAGAAGGAAAGATTACTGGAATTGCTGGGGAGGTGAAGCTATGGCCGACGGTTCGATCATCATTGATGCCCGCATCAATAAAAAGGGTGCGGAGGCCGAATTGCAAGCATTGCAGGCTAAAGCCAAGAGCACGGCGCAGCAGATCGCGGCGGTGGATAAGCAGCTGGGCGGTGAGACAAAGCGGCGAAACACCCTGCGGGACAATCTGGAAGCAGCCCGCCAGAAGGCCAGCGAGACCGCCGCCGCGCTGGAAGAGGTAAACGCCCGGCTGGATGCGGGGCGAAAATCCAAGTTCGGTGTGACCAATACCGCCGATGAAGCGCTGAGCAACAAGCTGGCCGCCCAGCTGAACGCGCAGGATGCCAAAGTTCGCGAGACCGAGGCTGACTACCGCGCCCAGGATGCCGCCGTACAGACCTTGCAGCAGCGCCACACCGACCTGACCGCCCAACTGGAACGCGAGCAGCAGGCCGCACAGGCGCAGGGCAATAGTGTCGCCAACGCTGACCGCATCCGGGCAGCTGCCGAGGCGGCGGGTGCATTGGCCGAGAAACTGACTCGGGCGGCCCTGACCAGCGGCACGCTACAAAAAGCGCTGCACACCGTGGGGACTGTTGGGCAGAAGGCGTTTGCCTGGGTGGGCGGCAAGGCGCAGGCGGTCCGGGACCGGATTGCCCAGGCGGCCCAGAGCGCGGCACAGTTCCGCAGCCGGGTCGCGCGGCTGGTGTCCGGCGCACTGGTGTTCAATGTGCTGTCATCCGGCCTGCGCACGCTGACAAGCTGGATGGGGACGGCGCTGCTGTCCTCGTCCCAGCTGCGGGCGGCGCTGGGCAATTTGCAGGGCGCAGCGTCCACAGCGGCGGCTCCCCTGTTGTCGGTGCTGGTGCCCGCCCTGACAGCGCTTGCCAATGCGGCGGCCATGGTGTTCAGCTACATTGCGCGGCTGGTGACGTTTTTTACCGGCAAGACCATCAGCGCCAGCGCGAGTGCAGCCAAGGCCATGGGCGGTGTGGGCAAAGCGGCGGGCGGTACGGCGAAAAAGGTCAAGGACGCCAACGGCGAGCTGGCCGCTTTTGATGAGCTGAACGTGCTGAACAAAAAATCCGACGAGGACAACGGCGGTTCCGGCGGGGGCGGCGGAAGTGCGGGCGACATTGTGCCCGACTACGATTTTACCGCGAAAAGCCCCTTTCTGGACAGCATCCTGGACGCGGTGGAGGCGGGCGACTGGTACAAGGTCGGCCAGCTCATCGGCGAGAAGCTGCGGGACAGCCTGAACGCCATCCCCTGGCCGGACATCCAGGATAAGGCCGTACAGTGGGCCACGAACCTTGCCACGATGCTGAACGGCGTTGTGGAGACACCGGGGCTGTGGGAGGCCATCGGCCATACCCTTGCCCAGGGGTTGAACACGGCGCTGCTGTTCTACGACACCTTTATGCAGACGTTCCACTGGGCCAGCCTGGGCGCGGGCCTGGCCGCCGGGCTGACCCAGGCCATTGCGGAGATACAGTGGGACACGCTGGGCCGCGCCCTGACCGATGGGATGCGGGCGGCTATCATGACGCTGTACAACTTTACGATGACCTTTACCGGCTGGACGGATTTGGGCAACGGCATTGCCGCCTGCCTGAATGCCGCCATCAACAACATCCCCTGGCAGGAGGCCGCCGTCGGCATGAGCAAGCTGGTCATCGGCCTGCTGAACACGCTGATTGCCGCCGTGCAGGGCACGGACTGGACGACCTTTGGGCAGAATGTGGTCGGGATGATTGGCTCGCTTGACTGGGCGGGGCTATTCGCCGCGTTAAGCACGCTGTCTGTGGCGGTGCTGACCGCCATCAACGATATCCTGGGCCAGGTGGATTGGGCCGCCGTGGGCACCACACTGGTGGGCTGCCTGCAAGCCATTGACTGGGCGGGCCTGCTGACCCAGGCAGGCACGTTTATCGCCAACAGCTGGCCTGTGATGCTGGCTGCACTGGCGGCCAGTCTGCTGCCGCAGCTGGGGGCCTTTATTCTCGGGACGGTGCTGTCGTCTCTGGTGGGGCATCTCGTCACGCTGGGCACAACGCTGCTGGGCCAGGCTGTCACCTGGCTGACCGGGACGCTGCTGCCCGCTATTATGAGCGGGTTGTCGGCCCTGATTACGGCGATTGTGGGGGCTATCGGCCTGTGGCCTGCCGTTCTGCTGGCTGTGCTGGCAGTGTTGGCGGCGGCCATTATCGCGTATCTGGTGACGCACTGGGAGGAGATCAAACAGAAATTCAGCGAGACCTGCGAGATACTGACTGAGAAGATGCGCAGCGCGGGCGAGAATCTGAAAGCCATCTGGAACGCATTCTGGCTGACGATTAAGCTCATCGGTATGCAGATTTGGGAGAATATTACCACTGCCTGGAGCAATTTTTGGCAGGGGCTGCACCGGTTGCTGAACAGTGCCGGTGCGGCGCTGCAATCGGCCTGGTCGTCGGCCTGGACGGCGCTGGGCAACACGGTAAAGAAAATCTGGGATGGCATTGTCGGGACGATAAAGGCCGCGGTCAACAGCGTGATTTCTCTCGTCAACGGTATGATCTCGGCTGTGGTTGGCGGCGTGAACGCCGTCATCGGGGTGCTGAACGGATTCTCCTTCGACGTGCCGGAGTTTGCGCAGGGTGCGCTGGGCACGGCGAAAATCGGTTTCAACATCGACCCTATCACTGCGCCGCAGATACCCTACCTGGCACAGGGTGCGGTCATTCCGGCCAACCATGAATTTTTAGCCGTGCTGGGCGACCAGACCAATGGCACAAACGTGGAGGCCCCGCTGGAAACCATCCAGGAGGCGCTGGCGGAGGTGCTGGCGGCCCAGGGCGGACAGGAAATCACGATCCGATTTGCGGGCGACCTGGCGCAGCTGGTGCGGTTGCTGAACCCCTACATCGACAAGGAAAACAACCGCCGCGGAGCGCGGCTGGTGAGCGGAGGTGTGTACTGATGGTCATTGTGGATGGCATTGGCTACGACATTGACGTGCTGCATCTGAAACGCACCGCTGATTTTCTCGACAAATACGCCGAGCGCACGGAATCCGGCGATTTGAAGCGCGAGCTGATCGGCGTGTACTTCAACTACAAGCTAGAGCTTGGGCCAGGCATCAAGCCGGACGAATATGCCCGGTTCTGGCGCAAGCTGACGGAGCCGGTGGAGTTTCACACCGTCACGGTGCCCGACGAGGCGGGAGACTACACGTTCAAGGCGTACTTCTCCAACGTGGGCGACGAGCTGCTGCGCAAGAAGGGGGCCAAGAACTACTGGAAGGGCCTGACCGTGAACTTTATCGCGAAGGAACCCGCAAGAACGTAAGGAGGCGGACAGATGCGCACCAACACGCGCGTGGAATTTGGCCTGTACGACGTGACGGCCCGAGGTGACAGCAGCCCTGCCTGCGACGCAGCGCAGCCGTTCTGCAGCCTGCGCCGTGACCTGCTGGTGGAGGCTGTCCCCAGCCAGGTGAAATACGGCACGCTGGAAAGCCGCCAATGGCTCATGGATGGGAGCTTCTCCTTCTTTCCCGAGGTGCCCGAGGCATACTTCTGGGGGCTATGGAGCGCCGTGCAGTCCGGCGAGAGCGGGGCCTTTACCGACCCGCCTGTGCTGGACATCCAGTTCAGCCAGGCGCACAGCAGCAGCGGCCTGACGCTGCACTTTTACGCCCCCACCGGGGACTGGGCCAGCAAGCTGAAAATCCAATGGTACGGCGCAGACGGCGGCCTGCTGGCCTCCGCACTGTTTACGCCTGACGCCGTAGATTTTTACTGCGCCAAGAAGGTAGACCGCTACCGCCGCATCCGGCTGACGTTCCTGGAAACGAACCGTCCCGGGCGATACCTGAAATTGGCGGGGCTTGACTACGGCGTCTACCTGCACTTTGCGGGGGACGAGATCGTCAAGGCCCATGTGCTGGAAGAATGCGACCCGCTGAGCGCGGAAATCAGCATCAACACACTGGGGCTGACGCTCTACAACAAAGAGGGTCGATTCTCCATCCTGAACCCCGAGGGCTACTTTGATGTTTTGCAGCACAAGCAGAAGCTGACCGTCTGGGAGGATGTGCGCCCCGAGGCACGCAGCACCAGCAGCACGAGCTACTGCATGGGCACGTTCTACCTGAGCGACTGGGAGAACAGCGGCGACACGCTGGCGGACTTTACCGCCGTGGACGCCGTGGGCCTGCTGGACGGCGCACCTTACGACGGCGGCGTTTATGACACCACTGCCGGGGCACTGGCAGCGGACATCCTGGACGGATACAGCTACACCCTGGACGCGGAACTGGCCGCTGAGCGGGTGCAGGGATACCTGGCCGCGGGCACACGGCGGGAGGCTTTGCAGCAGTTGGCCTTTGCCGTGGGCGCGGTGGTGGATTGCAGCCGCAGCGACCTGATACGCATTTCTCCTGCCCCGGCCCGGGCCAGCGGTATGATCGCCTATGACCGCAAATTCCAGAACGGCAGCAAGGTCACGCTGAATCCCCTGATAACCGCTGTGGCTGTGACGGCACACCGCTACCAGGCCGAGGATGCCTCCAGCGAACTGTACAAGGACACGCTGGAGCCGGGCACCTACCAGGTCACGTTCAGCGCCCCGGCTGTGGCCGACAGCCTAACCGTGACCGGGGCCACCCTGGCCGGGCGCGGCGTGAACCGCTGCACCCTGGCTGTGTCAAAGGCCGGTGAGGTCTGCGTGACCGGGCGCAAGTACGTGGACAGCACGATCATCCTGCGCCGCGCCGCGGCGAACCTGCCGCCCAACGCCCAGGACAACGAACTGACCGTGACGGATGCAACGCTGGTCAGCCCCGACCGGGCCACCGCGGTGGCAAACCGGGTGCTGGACTACTACGCACAGCGGTACGAGCAGACCTTCCGCATGATCGCAGGGGATGAAAAGCTGGCCGACCGCCTCATCGTGCAGAGCTTCGGCGGCGAAATGGTACGCGGCGTGCTGACCAAGCTGGAATTTGACCTAACCGGCGGCTTTGTGGCAGACGCCAAGGTCGTGGGGCGCAGGCTTTCGGGCACGGCAGCGGCCTACGCCGGGGACGAGATACACGCCGGGGAAAGGAGCCTGATCTAAGTTGTGGCAGATTCCCATTTATGACCGCACGGCGGCCAACGTGGCCGAGGGCGCGGACAAGTGCTACCTGAACGCCGAGACACTGAACCGCATCGAGGGCAACACCGCCTATATGGCGTCGCTGCTGGGGGCGAAAGTATCAACGCGGCACTGGGAGGCGACGGATTTTCTGACTCGCAGCGAGATGGAGCGGATCCTGCAAAACATCCAAGCTGTGCGGGACGCCTACTTTGTGCTGCCGGGCACATCCGACCTGCCCGAGGAACCCACGACGCTGTACACAGGCATCAATGCCATGGAGGAAGTGCTGTGGAGCCTGCACGAGCTGTGGCGACGCAACAGCATACGTCGATATACCGGCGAAATCTGCGCCGGGCAAGCGATAGGAGTGATCTGAATGTTTGAGAAAAAGACCTGGGTAAACCGCCAGAGCGAGCACCCCGCCCGCCGACGCCTGACCCCCACCGGCAATGACAATGAGTACGACGTGGCCCGCGCCGAGGGCGTCATCATGGAGGACGGCGACGCTTTCGACGCCGAGACGATGAACAACCTGGAAAAGCGCGTGGCCGAGGGGTTCTCTACGCTCGACCCTGCTGATTTGGGCGCGGATGTCTGCGTGCAGGTGTACGCCTGCGTCAAGTCGGGCACAGTTTATGAATTGACAGGCTCGGGTGCGGTGGGGCGCTGCAAAATCCCTGCCGCGTGGAACAGCGGCGATACCTGGTCGGTGAATGGCAAGGCCGTCCCTGCCTACTGCGGTGCGGACGCCGTGGACAGCGACTGCATTGTAGCAGGGCGCTGGGTGCTGTTTACCTTTGATGGGCAGCGCCTAGATTTTAACGGCGGCGGTGGATTATCCTCCGGCAAGCTGGCACAGGCCACCGCCGCGGAATCCGATGTGCTGTCCGGAAAGAAGTTCTACGCTGGAAATAAGAACCTGAAAACTGGCACGCTGGCGCTCTCCGGCAACGCCAATGCCGCGCAGGTGTTGTCCGGGTACACGTTCTACAAAGACAACGCCAAGTCGAAGCAGACCGGAACGATGGCGAACAAAGGCGCAGTGTCCGCGAGCGTAGACCCGGGCAGCACTTACACAATCCCTGCTGGGTATCACAATGGGAACGGCAAGGTCTCAGGAAACAGAAAGTACACTACGGTACTTTTGGGGGAACATACATCCTGGTGGAGTAGTTTTAGTTATAACGTAAAAAGCCACTATCCTTCACTCTACAACAAATTGACAAGGAATAACTTCATCACCGTGCCAGTTGAGTGGAAAGGAAACTCCGGTGGCGAAGGCGTCGGCGGGTCGGGTGCTATAAGCGACATTGTATCATACAACGCCAGCACCGGAGCTCTTACAGTCGCGCAACCCTCGTATGGCGTGTCTGGTCACTTTTCGATTGCAATAAGATTCAAGGTCTACATGATTTACTAAAACGAGGAAGGAGAAACACCATGAAGCTGATCGATGCAACCTGGAAGGGCGGCAGCGCCTACGAGGTCTTAATTCTTGCGGACAAGACCCCCGCCGTGCTGCCTACCAGCGGCAAGGACGTGGACGGTATGAGCGATTCGCACACCTTCGCGCCCATGTCGGTTCTGTACGTGACCGACCCGGAGGCAGAGCACAAGTTCTACATTGCCAACGAATCCGGCCAATTTGTGGGCCAGTAAGGAGGGTTCCGAATGGACTTGAAAGCGATTCAAGCCGCGCTGATTTTCGGCAGCGGCAAGGCAGACGACAGCGGTCGGGATAACGCCCCTAGCGACTGGGTAGAGGCTGTCTGCGAGCGGTTCACTACCAGCGGCGAGACAATCACCTGCAGCCCGCTGGCCGGGCGTGCACTGGCAGTGACCGTTCAGGGAAAGACTACCCAGGCGGGCGAAGGCAAGGCCAGCCCGGATAATATCCGTGCGTTGAGTGGTCTGGGGGAAAGTGGCACCTTGACGCTGACTGCCGAGGGCGGCGAGACCCGCACTGTGGAGATTCCGCTCACCGGGCCGCTGTACACTGGGGACGACGTGGCGCTTGACGATGAGGGCAAAGTCGTGGAGACGCACCGCGCCATCAAACTGACCGTGGACGGCAGCGAGAACTGGATTTCCTGGACGAACCCGCGGGACACGGCGGATATCACCGTGCCCGGCACCATCGGCAGCCTGGGGGACATCCTGTGCAGCCATTACAGCCCGCTGGCGGGCACGCTGTCCTCGGACGCGGGGCTGTACACGGTCAGCACCAACACAACCGCCGAGCCGGGCAAAACGCGGATCATCATCCGTCACGGCTTCAAGACGCTGGCGCTGTTCAAAGAATACCTGAAAGCCCAGGCCGACGCGGGCACGCCGGTGACGTTCGTGTACAAGATAAAGGCCGCAACTCCTACCGTAACGGAGCAGACCGTCACACCCCTGCGGGCACTCCCCGCGGAGGACGGCAGCTGCACCGTCAGCGGTGAGGGCGGCAAGGGCAGCGTGACCGTGGCCGGATATGAAGACCCTCGCGCTACTCGTCGGGCACTGGAAAAACGAATTACTGCACTGGAGGCGAAGGCATGAGGCTGGCAAGCATTTTCTACGGTCGCGTGCAGGTCGTGTACAGCTGGGGCCGTTACGGCTGGACGCGGGGCGGTGGCAAGACCTGGCACGGCGGCATCGACCTGGTAGGGCTGGACGACAAGACCATCCGTATGCCCTACTACAAAGGCAAGAAGATCATGGGCAAAGTCGTCCGGGCGCGGATCGTGCTCGACCGCAGCAACAAGACCTGGGAGTGGGGCTACTACGTTTGTGTCCAGCTGGACGCCAACCAGACGCCCGACGCCGTCAATTTCCTGTACTTCTGCCATTGCTCGTCCCTGCTGGTGCAGGCAGGCCAGAGGGTCAGCAGCGGTGACGCGCTGGCTGTTATGGGGCGCACCGGCAACGCGGCACTCGGGGACTGCCCCTACGACCACTGCCATCTGGAAGTCCGTGCCACGGCGACCGGAAAGGGGCTTGACCCCACGGCCTACGCGGGCTGCGATAATGCCGTGGGCATTTATGGCACGGCAGAGGACGCCGCCCCGACAGAGACCGGGGAAATCGTCATCGACGTGTCCTACCATCAGGACGTCATCGACTGGACGAAAGTCCCCTACCGCGCCCTGGTGCGCATCGGCTACCGCGGCTATGGCACCGGCAAGCTGATGAAGGATGAGCAGTTCGACGCTAACCTGGCCGGGGCCAAGGCCAACAACAAGCTGCTGGGGTTCTACTTCTTCAGCCAGGCCATCACCGAGGATGAGGCCCGCGCCGAGGCGGACTTCTGCGCAAGCGTGGCCCCCACCGGCTACCCCCTGTTTTTCGATGCGGAGTGGAGCCACAGCGTCCACGATGGCCGTGCGGACAACCTAACTATGGCGCAGCGCACGGCCTGCGCCCGAGCGTTCTGCGTGCGTGCGGCGGCGCTGGGCTTCCAGCCGGGCGTCTACACATTTACCTCGTTTGCCACGGCAAACCTTGACTACGAGGGCCTGTGCAGGGACTACATCGGCTGGCTGGCCGACACCCGCGCCAACTACGACACGAGCCTGCCGCGCTACATCCACCAGTACGGCCAGACCGCCAAGGGCGGTGTGCCGGGCATCGGGCCGGAAACCGACCTGAACCGCATCGTCAAGGCCCTGCCGACGCTGGACAAGCCCTCCGAGCCGACTCATCAGGAGATCTGGCTCGACCACATTGTACTGCCGAACGCCGCGGCGATGGAGTTCTACACCGTCGCCAAGAAGTACGGCCTGGACAACGATAAGGCGTACCACGCCAAATTTGTGGAGGGCTGACCGTGAAACTGTTTATTTCCCAGCCGATGCACGACAAGACCGACGAGGAAATCCTCAAAGAGCGCAAGGTTCTGATTGCCGATGTGTACATGAAAACCCATGAGGAAATCGAGGTCATCGACTCCTTTTTTGAGAGGGCCCTGGCTGACGCAACGCCGCTGTGGTATCTGGGCGAAAGCCTCAAGCTGCTGGGCACCGCTGATTTTGTGGTGTTCGCCCCCGGCTGGCAGGACTATCGCGGATGCTGCATTGAGCACGATGCCGCCGTAGCCTACGGCATTCCCATCGTGGAGGTGTAAATCCGATGCAGTCGTGGAACATCGTCATCACTTCCCCATGGCAGGTCGTTACAGCCATTGTCGCCGTAGCTACGGCATTTACAGCCATTGATAAAGCATGGGATACCCTGCTGGCGAAATGGAAAAAGCACAAAGCCCCCGAAGAAGCCCAGAACGCAGAAATCAGCGCCCTTAAAACACAGATTCAGCAAATCACTCCCCGGCTGGATGCCGTGGAGGGGCAGCTGACCGCGATGGGCAAAACGGTCAATGACCTACACACAGGAAATCTGGCGGTGCTGCATGATCGGATTTATCAGATGTGCCGCCTGTGCATCAAACGCGGGTACATCACCGAGGATGATTTGAACAATCTGAAATACTTATACGACAGTTACCACAGTCAGGGTGGCAACGGAACGGGCACGGAACTCTATAAACGGGCCAAGGCTCTGCCCATCCGCATAGAAACCGAGTAGGGAGAATAAATCAAAATGAGCAATGCCGAATTTATCAAGCGGGCCACCGCCGCCGTCGTGGACTACTTCAACCGCCATGTTGATGTCACCGACAACTTCGAGCTGACCGCCGAGGATACATTCGTTGTGTGGTCGTGCAAGACCCTACAAAACCACAAGGCGCTGATCTCTACCACAGTCCACGACGGGATGTACTACGAGATCACCTACAACGGCGACAAGGGCGAAATGTACCTTGATGCATACAAAAAGATGCACAATGAGTGCATCAAAGTTGAGGAGTGCTAAGTCATGGACAACGAAAAAATCACATCTACCGAGGATACCACCATCAACACCTCCCCGGTGCAGGATTTTTGGAAAAACCTTGCAGCGCTGCTCAAGGTGAAAACCATCATCACGCTGGTTATCATCGCGGTGCTGGCTGTGCTGTCCATCAATGGGAGCATCGAGCCGGACAAGTTTCTCACTATCGCCACGATGGTAGTGGCGTTCTATTTCGGTACCCAGAGCGAGAAAAAGCCCTGAGTGCTGACCGACATACCAACTGACACTTGCGCGGGCATCCTATTTGCGGGATGTCCGCTTTTTTCGTTGTATCGCAAAATATGCCGCATGACACTTTTGCTGACACTTTCCGGGGCAAGTGTCAGTCTGTCAGATTTTCAGCTGACAGATGCTGACGCGGTTTTGCTGTGTGTCAGCAGGTTTGTCATGTGGATTTTTAGCGATATATCATCCTATTATTTCTATATATGACACTTCTGACACTTAAAATATAAAAAGATAGTATATGGTATAATATACACCCAAAACGCCATAACACCCATGTATGCGAGTGCGTATACGCGCGTGCGCGAGAGTGTCACAGGACAACAAAAAGCCCATCGGCAGATTTCATGGTCTGCTGATGGGCTTTTTGTCATTTGGTTTGCTTTTCAATTTTTTCTTCTACTGCGTCCATGATATAGCGGTTTAGGGATGTGCCTGCCGCCGTCGCCGCCTCCCGCCAGCGCTCTTTTGTGCCTTTGGGTGTCCTGATTTGGATGCTGTCAGTCTTTTCGCCGAGGTATTTTTGGGATGCTGCTTTCTGCGCCTCCGTGTATTTTGCGCCCATTTGGGGTACACCTCCTATCTAAAATATGATACCATATATAGATATATGCTTGCTATATACATATTGCACAATGCTGCCCCCGAAATTCGCCCGAATCTTTGTTAGGTCTGCATATTGCGTATATAGCAAGCATATACTATAATAGAACCATCGAAAGAAACAAGGCAACACACAGGAGGACAGCAAAATGAAAGCGACCCGCACACATTCCGGCACCTACCGCGTGGAACTCACCTATACCGAGGCCGAAATCCTCTACGGATACGGCACCAAGTATATGTATCTGGGCACGGCCCTCAAGATGCCCAGCGCCAAAGCTGGCATCGTGATTTGGGTCGATAACAAGTTTGAGATCATCCACGACCTGAACGCTGCCGAGCCTAAGTGCCCGTATGAAGATTGAGGAGGTAAGTAATGAAAATAACCTGCATTGACGACGCAAGGTCTTATGAGCGTGTTCTTTACGCTCTCCGCTCTTTACCGCAAGGCAAAGCCGTCCGTAGTTATGTGGACGATGTCAAGCGGGATTTGCGAGCCTTCTACCATCGCCCCGATGGATGCGTCAAAATCATCACGGCTGACTACGATAGCGGCTGGCAGCTTATCACTTTGACCGCTAAGACAAAAGAGGATGCCGATGCCGAATTTAACGCCCTTTATTATCGTGTTTGCACTCCATCGCAGTATGACTGCACAGGTCAAATGTTCACCGTTTCCTACAAGTTGTTCAAGCGCAACGGGCGCTGGATGGCATATCATCACTTCGCTATGGACGTTTAAGGAGGAAAACACCATGATTAACAACGAAACCATTATTTATGAGCTGTGCAACAAATATCAGTGGTTCACCTGCGGCAGTGTCCGCCAGTACGAAAAAGCACTGACAATGGCAAAGGGCGGTGTTCCCATCACGGAGCTGGCCCGCGTCATCTGGATTTGCAGTGATGAGGTTCCCTATTTCGACATCCTGACCGCAATCAGCACATCCGGTTATACCGAGAACAAAAATAAGGAGGAGCAGGTCGATGAATAACACGAACACTGTAATTGATGAGGATGACAGCGGAAAGGTGCGTTATAAGGATTTACACTGTGGTGATATGTTTGAATATGGTAAGAATAGCGACTTTTACATGAAAACGTCCGAGGGTCGTCTCCATCTTGCGACTGGAATTGTTGAACACATGGATGATTGCATTTTAGTGCTACCTAAAAATGCTTTACTGATAAGAAAAAACTAACACAGTTTATAAGGAGGTTTTTCCCATGAAATACTACCCCATCGACGAAAGCGCGGCCCGCCGCGCCAAACAGGCAAACAGCCTCAGCGATTATGCTGAGGGATCAGCGACCAGCGAATACCGCCGAGAGGTTGATCGAGCGGCTACACTGGCGGAGGAGTGCAAGAAAGGCAAGACCGAGGCTCAGCAGGATAAGATTGACTACCTGCTTGACCGCTATGCCCGCCGACTGGCCGACAATATGAACGCATCAAATCGCAACCGGGCATCTTGCCCGTCTGTCATGGTCGCCGGATGGTCTAACTTCCCCGTGCGTAAGAAGCAGCAGCAACTCTCCCGTGACGACACCCTCATGCGGGAATGGCGGGATATTCAAGGCATCCTTGACCAGATTCGGGCTGTGGGGCACGGCGGCATCAGCGGTATGGATGCCGATGCGCGGGAGCGCGTACAGGCAAAGCTCACCGAGCGCGAGGCCATGCAGGAAAAGATGAAATCCGTAAATGCGTACTGGCGCAAGCACGGGGCGCTCGTAGGCTGTCCGGAGCTTTCAGATAAGGAAGTTGCCCGCCTCACGGCATCGATCTCTCAGAGCGCGTCTACGGGGCGTTCTGAGCCGCCCTATCCGAGATGGGCACTGGATAACAACGGCGCTGAAATCCGCCGCCTGCGCTCCCGCCTCGCCGTGCTAGACGCGCAGCAGGCGCAGGGCGATTCTGAGCAGAACTTTTCGGGTGGCATTCTGCGCATTACCCCGGAGCGGGTGCAGTTGGTTTTTGATGATAAGCCCGCCGCCGAGATACGAGATATTGTCAAGCAGTGGGGTTTCCGCTGGGCACCGTCTCAGGGCGCGTGGCAGCGGCAGAATACCGCCAACGGCAGATACGCGGCAAAGCAGGTCGTCAAGGCCATTGAGGAGGTCGCACAGTGAAAACCGGGAAAGTTATCAAGTGCTGTCCGCTTTGCGGTGGTCGTATTGTTGTCAGTGTCCTATATCAGTGTTCGCTTGACTATGTAATGCGGCAAGATGGGACAATCGGCAATCGGAGTAAGCGCGGCAAGAGTGGCCCTATGGATGCAAGCATTGCCGCCTGTGAGAACTACCGAGCCTGCGATGCCCGGTGGGAAGTCGATGACTTTTTTGTTGACAGTGATAGGCGCTTTTGGGACTATAAATATAGCAAGGAGGATGGCTGATGCCCTATTACAGCATTGAATACCATGGCAAGGCCACCGTATGGGCCGAGAATGAGCAGGCAGCAAAGGATGCGTACACCGATGACCCATCCTGCGCTGGCCCAGATGAAGAATTTTATATCGATCATGTAGAAATGGTCGATGATGACGAGGAGGACAACTGAAATGGTTAAATACATCAAAGGCGACGTACTAAATTGCAAGGCTACACTTGTAGCGCATCAAGTGAATGCGTTCGGAGTGATGGGCGGTGGTATTGCGGCGGCAATCTGGCCGTTGCTGACCCCGGAATCTCAGAGCGCCTATGTGGAGAAATGCCGCCACAACGCAAAGCTCCCCGTAACGGAGTGGATGGGTAGCATCCAGATTTTGGACACAAAGCGCGAGGATCTGAAAATCTGTAATCTGTTTACACAGTTCCCCGCCCCGGTTGATGGATCGTTTGATTTGACCGCCTACAACTATCTGCGGCAGGCGCTCGACCTGCTGAGGGTCTATGCCGTATTCAATGATTATGACATCGTGGGTGCCCCGGCCCGCATCGGATGTGGCATTGCTGGCGGTGACTGGGACAAGGTTCAGCGCATCATTCACGATGTCTACGATGATTCCGGCATTACGATGCTGATCGTGGATAATCAATAATTCTCTTTGCATCGCGCCTGCAGGGCATCCTGTGGGCGCTTTCTTGTACATATATGCTTGCTATATACATTTTGCATAACATCGCTCATCATTTTTGCCCGAATCTTTAGCTGCTTTGCCCATTGTATATAGCAAGCATATACAATATAATAGAACCATCGAAACAAACAGCATCTAGGAGGGCAACAAAATGAAAAGGACAGTCCTTGCAACCTATATCAGAGAATCCACACTCTGGAAAAACGCAAACGCCTTTTATAAGGCCACCGACTGGGTAAAGATGGAGTGCATCTTTCAGGATTTTTCCGAGGAGCGGAACGGTAACGGCGGGGTTACATACCGCATCACAAACGCCGAGACCGGCGAGGATATAACAGATTATTACTATCGGGATAGGTTCGTAATCGCCCTCACAAATAAATACGGCAACAGCACCTGCTATAGTTTCGATACCAGAGATGACGCAAATGCCTTTTTCAAAACAATTATGGCAGATAAGATTCTCGGCAACTTCAAAAAAGTATCTAAATAACAGGAGGATGAAAAATGGCTAAGATTATGAGATGCGATTTCAGCAGCTTTGCCGCGTACCATGACAGCGGCGTGGCCGTCAGGGATGACATTGTAGCGGTGGTAAAGGAGAACAGCTGGATAAAAGCTGATCTCTCTACCGAGTGCAAGCGCTGGAAAACGTCAGTGCATAGGTTTTTCAGCGTTCTGCCTGAGTGCGCGGAGTGGGAAGATGCCATCATTGAGGCGGCTGAAAGCGGCTGCTGGAAACAGAGCGACTTTTATATGGGCGATAGTAGCGTCAACCCCTATCCCGGTTATTCGTGGGAAGTCGAGAACATCGGCGATGATTTGTGGTACATTCACCTCAATGTAAAGGAGAATATAGCGTGACAATCGAGTATAAGGTCGTCCGGGATTGCGATAACGAATTTACCGGGGAACATACCTGTTGGGGCGTCAAAATAAACGGATATTTTTGGTGGATCAGCATCAACCCACAAGGCGGCTACACCATCGAAGTGAATCGGGCGGATAGCATCAGATTTCCGCCTTGCGCTGTCAAGGTCTGCAAGAGCCTGACGGCCGCAAAGGCATGGATTACACGGAACTGGAAATTTTATACGGGGGTTTGAACATGAAAGATATCACGATTACCATGCCGCTCGATGACTGGCGGGCTGTTTGCAGGGCGCTGAAATGCCGGGCAAACCGCTGGTACAAGGAGAGCGATTCCACAAAAGATGATGACCGCGCTGCATCCGCTTTTCGCATCGGCCAGCGGTATGACGGTTTAGCCGATAAGGTGGAGGAGGTGATCTCCAATGACCTACTGTGCAATTCGTCCGGGGCCGTATGATGCTGGGGCATACATCACGGAATCCAACAATCTTCGTACCCTAATGCGGGCTACAACGCGGGCTGTGGGGCAAAGCGGAGAGGCGATGATATATAAGACGGAGGATTTGAGTGTCGTTCATGTTTCACCGTCCGGCACACAAGTCTACCGCCCAAAGGATGGAGTATTCCCTGTCGCTATCAAACACGCGCATCTTGGCTGGATAGATGTCAAAGTGGAAAAATAAGAAAAGCCGGAGGCATTACGCCTCCGGCATTTTTACCGTAAAAACAAACACCGAACAGCCAACAACTATCGTTATCAGCGGTTCGGATGCTCGTACAATGGTGGGAGCTGGTGGATTCGAACCACCGAAGCATTAAGCAGCAGATTTACAGTCTGTCCCCATTGGCCACTCGGGAAAGCTCCCATATTCTGTTTTGTGTCTGCCGTGTCTCCCGGCGACGTATGTTATTATAGCAAAGCAGATTCTAAATTGCAAGCCCTTTTTTAAATTTTTTTGCGATTTTTTCAAAAAAGTTTGTTTCCGTCGCAGCATCGTGTAAAAACTTTTCTTGACATCCGGTTTGGGTTAGCGTACATTTATAATATAGTATAAATACAGCATTGGGAGGTTTTACTATGGCGATTCGTGTTGGTATCCTTACTTCCGGCGGCGACTGCCCCGGCCTGAACGCCACCCTGCGCGGTGTGGCAAAGGCCCTTTACCACCGCATGGGCGACAAAGTCGAGATCGTCGGCATCATGAACGGCTACGACGGCCTGATCAACGGCAACTACCGCGAGATGTCCCCCGACGAGTTCTCCGGCATCCTGACCGTGGGCGGCACCATCCTGGGCACCAAGCGCACCCCCTTTAAAAAGATGCGCGTGGTCGAAGACGACAAGGTGGACAAGGTCGCCGCGATGAAGAAAAACTACCGTGCCGCCAAGCTGGACTGCCTGCTCTGCCTGGGCGGCAACGGCACCCACAAGACCGCGAACCTGCTCAGCCAGGAAGGGCTGAACATCATCGGCCTGCCTAAGACCATCGACAACGACATCTACGGCACCGACGTCACCTTCGGCTTCCACACCGCCGTGGACATCGCCACTGAGGTCATCGACCGCATCCACACCACCGCCGGCAGCCACAGCCGCGTCATGTGCATCGAGATCATGGGCAACAAGGCCGGCTGGCTGACCCTCTACTCCGGCATCGCCGGCGGTGCAGACATCATCCTGCTGCCCGAGCAGCCCTACGACATCGACCGTGTCTGCGACGCTGTGGAGCGCCGCGCCCGCAAAGGCTCCAACTTCTCCATCATCGCCGTGGCCGAGGGTGCCATCAACACCGAAGAGGCCAAGATGAAGCGGAAAGAGTGGATGGCAAAGCGCGCCGAAGCCGGTTACGGCGTCACCGCCACCAACCGCATCGCCGCCGCCGTCCAGAAAAAGACCGGCATGGAGACCCGCGTCTGCATCCCGGGCCATATGCAGCGCGGCGGCAGCCCCAGCGCTTACGACCGTGTACTGGCCACCGAGTTCGGCAGCTACGCCGCCAAACTGGTGGAAGTGGAGCGCTACGGCGTCACCGTCGCCATGGTCAACAACCGCGTCGTCGCCAACCGCCTCGAGGACATCGCCGGTAAGACCCGCAACGTCCCCGAGGGCTGTGAGCTGCTCACCGTCGCCCGCCGGATGGGCGTGAGCCTCGGCTGAGACTGTAAAAGCAAAAACACCCCGCTGTGTCATGCAGCGAGGTGTTTTTGTTTTTATGCTTCAGAACGAGCCGCCCGACGAGCCTCCGAAGCCGTCAGAATCGACGGACGAACCGCCGGAGGAGTGGGACTCCTTCTGGGGCGGGTCATAGGTGCGCTCCCGGGTGGTGTGGGTGTAGCGGTCACGCTTGACCCGCAGGGTGAAGCCGGGCATGTACTCGTCGGCCTCCGTTTTCTGCCGGGCCGTCTTCATCCGGTGGTAGAGGATGAGGCAGATGAATGCCGAAATGCCGAGAGGGAAGATCATGGCAATGAGCAGATCTTCCAGGCCGATGTCGTTATCCACATCGATGGGCTCGCCATAGTCGGCATAGTAGTCCAGTGCATCGTCGCACATATCGATATAGGTATAGGCGGCATCCGCCCATTCCTCATCGGAGAGCTGCGGGACGATCTCGTCCTCCTGCTGCTCGATGCGGTAGTCGGTGAAAGCCGTGACGCCCTCGCCGTAGGTGATGGTGACGTACTTGCGGGAGCCGACTGCCAGCAGGAAGAGGATGCCGCTCTGTTCGTCGCCATAGCCGAGGCCGTTGGCAATGTAATAATTTTTCGCGTAGTCGCGCTGGTCGGCATCGCCGATGTCGTCCACCACGAGGAAGTAGACCTCCACGTCGTGGCCGTCGGAGGCGCTTTCGGCCTGCTCCTCAAGGTCGGCCAGCGTGTCGGCGTCAAAGACGCCGCACTCGTCCCGCACCAGCGGGGCCGCTGCCCCGGCCGGCAGGGTCAGGGCCATGCAGAGCAGGGCCGCAGCCAGAAGGGCAAACAGTTTTTTGCAGTATTTCATATTCCCGTCTCCCCCTCTCACAGCAGCATGATGAGCGCCGTAAGTATCATCAGCGGGATGCTGATGCCGGCAAACCATGCAGCTACTCTGCCCTTATCCACGGGCAGGTCACCGATGAGCTTGCCGGTCTGGCCGTTCATCGCAAAGAGGAAGTCCTGCTCCTTCCAGCGGGTGTGGAGCATCCAGACCGGCAGCAGGGCGTAGTGAGGTTCCAGCGTCCGCGAGTCGATCTGCTCCGAGAGAGTCTGGACGCCGGTGTAGCCGCCCAGCGTATCGTGGAGGGCCGCAGCGGTGCTGTTCTTCATCCGGGTCAGAACGCGGGCAGCACACTTCTTATCGTCCTCGTCGTACCGGTCCGCCAGAAAGCCGGGCAGGTAAGCCGTGGAGAAGGGCTTGAGGTCGCTGTAGTCGAAGGGCTCGATGGCGTCCATATGGGCGTCCGGCATCTTGCTGGAGCCGTCCACCGGCACCCGGACAAAGTCGGCGTCGCCCACGCGGGCCACGTCGAAGTGCCTGGTGGTGGTGACAATGTAGTCGCCCTCACGGTGGCTCTCGCTGATCTCGGCCTTGTAAGCGCCCCGGGCCTCCATCCGGCCATCGTAGAGCCAGAACGGCACATACACGCCCTGGATCTCTTCGATGTGGTTGGACTCTTTGAAGGCTTTGGGGAGGAAGGCTTTGCCCTTATAATACTTCTTCAGGTTCTCGATGGCGGTCTTTTTGTCCATCCGGAAGGGGATGATGTACTCCGGCTTGAGCTTGCCGGAAAGCTGTCCGCCCAGCACGGTGGGGTTGCCGCAGTAGGGGCAGGTGGTGGCAGCTGTTTCGGGGCCGCAGACCAGCTCTGCGCCGCAGGAAGTGCAGGTGCGGCTGCTGAGATCTCCCGTCTCCATCTCCCCCCAGACAGGGCCGCTGGACGCTGCCTTTTCGGCGGCTTCGGCGGCCTTATCGGCCTGAGCCTGCTTCTCGCCGTAAAGAGCCTCGACCTGTGCTACATCTGTCTCTTATACACATCTGACGCTGCCGACGACTTAATAGGTGTAGAT
>ENA-OZHU01000577-OZHU01000577.1-human-gut-metagenome-genome-assembly--contig:-NODE-577-length-22921-cov-4.680399_pt1 | contig 22921 bp, 18 predicted proteins | sample MGYA00244054_ERZ653700 | MGnify/ENA primary metagenome ERZ653700 (study PRJEB26926, sample SAMN06165279) | human gut metagenome | biome: ENVO:00009003; feature: ENVO:2100002; material: ENVO:00002003...
ATAGGTTAAAACAACTTCTTTCAAATTTAGCATCTTTTAAAAGATGATTTCTGTCATAAAGATAGCACCAAAATCAGGCTTTTCAAGGAAAAGTGAATATTATTGCCTCCAAAACGGTATCTTTTTATCATTTTGCACCTTCAAAAGGGTTAAAGAACTATTAACAATGATAAAGGCAGAAACTTCTACATACCAAGTTCTGCTAAAACTTTGCGCGTTTCTTATGTAGGAATGATTTCGCAGGACGTTTCCATCAAACCGGGAGTGATAAAAGTTGTTTTGAAAAGCGACGCGAAAGCACTGGATGAGGTGGTGGTGACAGCCATGGGTATCTCACGCGAGAAAAAAGCACTGGGTTACGCCGTCCAGGACGTAAAATCAGATCAACTGACGCAAGCTGCCAACTCTAATCTGGCGGGAGCATTGCAAGGTAAAGTGTCCGGTTTGGACGTGAAGCCTTCAAGTGGTATGCCGGGAGCTTCTTCACAGATCACCATCCGTGGTGCACGTTCTTTCTCGGGTGACAACACTCCGCTTTACGTTATCGACGGAATGCCGGTAACCAGTACGCCGGACGTTAGCACAGACATTCAGAACAATGGTAGTGTGAGCGGAGCCGACTTCGCCAACCGTGCGGTAGATATCGACCCTAATGATATTGAAAGTATCAACATCTTGAAAGGACAGGCTGCTTCTGCACTTTATGGTATCCGTGCTTCCAATGGTGTGATTATCATCACAACCAAGAGTGGTAAAGGATTGGAAAAAGGCAAACCACAGGTTAGCTTCTCTTCTAATGTCAGCTTCGATGTAGTCGGTCGTCTGCCGGAATTCCAGAAAACATACGCACAAGGTTCGGGTGGAGTATTCAGCACTACTTCGGGAACGTCTTGGGGACCTAAGATTTCCGAACTTCCCAACGACGCAACGTATGGAGGTAACACGGATAACGAATACACGCAGAAGTTCGGTAAGCAACAGGGAAAATATTATGTTCCCCAGCGTGCAGCAGCCGGTCTTGACCCGTGGGCTACTCCACAGGCGTATGACAATGCAAAAGACTTCTTCGACACAGGAATCACCTGGAGCAATTCATTGAATGTAGCGCAGATGCTCGACAAAAGCTCCTACTCTATCTCATTGGGAAATACACATCAGGACGGTATTATCTCAAGCACTGGTATGGACAGATATAATGTAAAGGTTAGTGCTGACACGAAACTGACTAACAACTGGAGTTCCGGATTTACAGCTAACTATATCACTACTTCTATCGACAAGGCAGTGACTTCCGGTAACGGTCTGTTGAGAACGGTTTACGCAGCTCCTCCCAGCTATGATCTTGCTGGTATTCCAAGTCACGTAGACGGTAACCCGTACACACAGAATTCTTTCCGTGGTAGCTTTGACAACGCTTATTGGGCAATGGAAAACAACAAATTCACAGAAGATACCAACCGTTTCTTCGGAAATGTATACGCAAGCTATCAGACTGATTTTGGTACAACCAACCACAAGTTGAACGCAAAATACATGGTCGGCGTGGATGCTTACACCACTCACTATGTAGACAGCTACGGATACGGTAGTAACACCGGTGGCGGTCGCGGACAGATTGAAAACTACGGCTGGACGAACGCTACATACAACTCTTTGCTGACCATCAACTATGACTGGCGCATCAACGAGGACTGGGGATTGAACGCTGTATTGGGTAACGAAATTATCCAAAGTAACAGAAAGAAGTATTATGAATATGGTACGAACTACAACTTCCCGGGATGGAACCACATCAACAACGCCACTACTCAACAGACAGAGGAAGAGACGTGGAAAAACCGTACGGTGGGATTCTTCGGTAACGTATCGGCTTCTTACAAAAATATGCTTTATCTGACCCTCACCGGACGTCAGGACTACGTATCTAATATGCCACGTAACAACCGTTCGTTCTTCTATCCTTCTATTTCGGCAGGTTTCATTCTGACGGAACTGGATGCATTGAAAAACAATGTTATCAATCATGCTAAATTGAGAGTATCTTATGCGGAAGTAGGACAAGCAGGGGATTTCCTCGAAAACTACTACTCAACTCCGACCTATGGAGGTGGTTTTTACACGCTGACTCCGATCATGTATCCGATGAAAGGTACTACTGCCTATACTCCGTACTACACAATTTTCGACCCGAAACTGAAACCGCAGAACACACGTTCGTATGAAGTGGGTGCTGACGTGAACTTCCTCGATAACTTAATCACATTCAGTTATACGTACTCACGCCAGAATGTGAAAGACCAGATTTTTGAAGTGCCTTTGGCTTCTTCTACCGGTGCTAGCAAACTACTCACCAACGGTGGAAAGATTCATACCAACACGCATGAATTCACTCTCGGCTTCAACCCCATCCGAACGAAGAATATCAATTGGGATTTTGCATTCAACTGGACAAAGATCGACAACTACGTAGATGAACTGGCACCGGGTGTAGAAAATATCTCCCTGGGTGGTTACGTTACTCCACAGGTACGCGCTTCAGCAGGTGAAAAATTCCCTGTAATCTATGGTGTAGGTTTCAAGAGAGATGAAAACGGCAATCGTCTGGTAGACGAAAACGGTCTTCCTATTGCTGGTGAAGCACAGGTAATCGGCAAGGTTTCTCCGGACTTCCTGATGGGCTTCAACACCACATTACGCTTATGGAAGTGTACTATCAGCGCAGTACTCGACTGGAAACAGGGTGGGCAGATGTACAGTAGAACAACCGGACTGGCAGACTACTATGGTGTCAGCAAGAGAACGGAAAATCGTGAAGGTACTATCATCTTCGACGGATATAAAACTGATGGAACTAAAAATGATATCGCCATCACTGGTGCAAACGCACAACAGGTATATTACAGCCGTCTGAACGATATCGACGAATCTTCAGTGTATGACAACTCTTTCATCAAACTGCGTGAAGTAGCTGTCAACTACAAAATTCTTCAAAAGCGTTCAATTGAACTTTCTGTGAATGCATTTGCCAGAAACATCTTGATCTGGGCACAATTGCCCGACCTCGATCCGGAAGCCAGTCAGGGTAACAACAACATGGCAGGAGCATTTGAAGATTATTCAATGCCGCAAACAGCTAGTTTCGGCCTTGGTTTCAACATTAAATTTTAATCTGCAAGACAATGAAAAAATATAAATCAATAGGAAAATTGCTAGCAGTTTCTTTCTTGACTGCTGCCATTGCTTCTGCTTGTACAGAAGATGCAATGGATAAAATCAATGAAAACCCTAACAATCCGCTGGATGCGCCCGCTAAGTTTTTGATTACGGACTTAGGCGTAAACACTGGATTCAGTACTGTCGGAGGGGATTTCTCACTCTACTCTTCTGTTTACATAGAACATGAAACGGGTATATCCAATCAGCTTTACCGCGCGGAAGTACGCAGCGGAGAGCCTACAACGGCTACTACTTATAATAACGCATGGATTAACGTGTATGCAAATATAAAGAACGCTAAAATCGTTATCAAGAAGTGCGAAGAAGATCCCTCGGAAAAAGGAAACGTAGTGACGGAAGCGATTGCTAAAATCCTGCTCGCCTACAATGGAGCGGTGGCAGCTGATGTGTTCGGAAACACACCGTACAGCCAGACTGGTATCCTCAATCCGGACGGTACACCGATGTATATGCAACCTAAAATAGATACACAGGAAAGTATCTATCAGGAAGTGATGCAGAACTTGGATGATGCTATCACTCTACTGAATAACGGTACTGCCAAAGATACAGGGTTATCCGGTGCAGTCGGTTCTAAAGACTTGATCTATGGTTCAAACACCAGTACACAGGCAAGTATGTGGCTTAAAACGGCCTATGCGTTAAAAGCACGCTATACAATGCGTCTGCTCAATAAAAGTGCCAATAAGACGACAGATCTTCAGAATATTCTTACTTATGTAAGCAAATCATTCGCCAATGCAAGCGAAGAATGTAAGCTGGCTATTTATGATGCTGATGCACAACTAAATCCGCTTTGGTCCTTCAGCTACAGCCGCAACAGTTTAGCAGCTAGTGCAAGTCTGATTGAAAAGTTCGTTGAGCGCAATGACCCCAGAGCACCGCAAGCGTTCCTGGAACCTGATCCTACCGGATATATCACTTATGGATACGGAGCTACGCAAGCTACGGACATCGCAGGCATCAAAGCGGCTCCTAACGGAACTCCGCAAGAGTTGCAGAATAATTATGGTATGTCGATGATATCATGGGCTATGTCGGCTCCTACTCTTTTAATCAGCTATCACGAAGTGAAATTCCTTGAAGCAGAAGCATTATGCCGTTTGGGAGGCAGACTGGGCGAAGCTAAGACTGCTTTGAAAGATGCAGTCACTGCCGGATTCGAGAATCTGGGAAATTCAATTATAGATGCTGCAGACACTTGGATATATGATGGTGACAGCGATTTGGGTGCAGATGTGGCAGAAGCCTATTTCACGGATGAAGTGGAACCGTTATTCGATGCCAACCCTCTGCAAGAGACAATGATACAGAAGTATCTTGCTTTCTTCGGCGCATCCGGCGAATCACTGGAAGCCTATAATGACTACCGCCGTCTGAAAGGTGCAGGAGAAAACTTCATTGTACTGAAAAACCCGCAGAACAGCAGTAAATTCCCATTGCGCTTCGGTTATGGAGCAGACGATGTATTGGCAAATCCTGAAGTGAAAGCTGCTTTCGGTGATGGACAGTACGTATATAGCGAGGCCGTATGGTGGGCTGGCGGAAACAAATAATGAACTTAAAATCTCTCAAAGGAGAGACTTTACATAGAGTCGTTTCTGTACTCTAACAAATTAACAGAGACGAACAAAAATAGGCCAACCGTGAGGTTCGCCTATTTTATTTTATCCAAATGCATTAGATGAAGTTAGAGTAATACCATTTTTCTACCTAATCATACTTCTTTTCCATGCTTTTACGTTTTTAACGCTTAAGCACTTTTTTAATAAACTAAAAAAAATCTCGTAAGAATCAATCTTACCACTGCAAATCGGGTAAATATTTACTCAACGTAGTGCGGAGAATACCCAAGGTGATAGGTTTCACTAATACTTCAGTTGCTCCTGCATTCATTGCATTTTCCTTATCCGAGCTAAAAGCATAAGCCGTCTGCATGATAATAGGAATTTCTGTGTTAGATTCACGGATTATCTTCGTTGCTTCCAATCCGTTCATCACCGGCATCTTAATATCCATTAGCATTGCTTTGGCTCTTTGCTGGTGTTGCTGAAACAACTCCACCATTTCCTGGCCATTTTTAGCCCACTCGATATCACACTTTTTGCCTATGATAGCCTTGATTAATTTAAAGTTGCTGTCATCGTCTTCAGCTACCAAAATTAAAGGTCTGAATTCATTCATTTGTTCGCTTTCCATATCGCTTATATATTGTTTTTTTTATCTGTTTTTTTAGAGCTATCTTCCTTTTCAGCCCGCAAGGTATAAAAAATATTCATATATTTCGCTATCTTTGCGCCTCAATTTAAAAGAATAGTATGATTTCTGTTGACGGACTAGCCGTAGAGTTTGGCGGCACTGCTTTATTTAGTGATATTTCTTTCGTAATTAATGAAAAAGACCGCATCGCTCTGATGGGCAAAAACGGGGCTGGAAAAAGTACGCTGCTGAAGATTTTGGCAGGCGCACGGCAACCGACACGTGGAAAAGTTTCCGCACCCAAAGATTGCGTAGTAGCATACCTGCCTCAACATCTGATGACGGAAGACGGAAGAACAGTGTTTGGCGAAACGGCACAGGCTTTTTCACATCTTCATGAGATGGAAGCGCAGATCGAAAAGTTGAACAAGGAGCTTGAAACACGGACGGACTACGAGAGCGACAGTTACATGGCGCTGATCGAGGAAGTGTCCAGCTTGAGCGAGAAGTTTTATTCAATCGATGCTACTAATTATGAAGAGGATGTGGAAAAGGCATTGCTTGGATTAGGATTCACCCGAGGAGATTTCCAACGCCAGACGAGTGATTTCAGCGGTGGATGGCGAATGCGTATCGAACTCGCCAAATTGCTGTTGCAGAAACCGGATGTGCTCTTGCTCGATGAGCCGACGAATCATCTGGATATCGAATCTATTCAATGGCTGGAGGATTTTCTTATTAATAATGGAAAAGCGGTCATTGTAATTAGTCACGACCGTAAATTCGTGGATAATATTACAACACGCACCATCGAAGTAACGATGGGACGTATCTATGATTACAAGGTAAATTACTCGCAATATTTGCAGCTGCGCAAGGATCGCCGCGAACAGCAACAGAAGGCTTATGACGAGCAGCAGAAGTTTATTGCTGAAACGAAGGAGTTTATCGAACGGTTCAAGGGGACTTATTCAAAGACGTTGCAGGTGCAGAGCCGTGTCAAAATGCTGGAGAAGCTGGAATTGCTCGAAGTGGACGAGGAGGATACTTCTGCATTGCGACTGAAATTCCCGCCTTCACCCCGTTCGGGCAGTTACCCGGTCATCATGGAGGGTGTTGGAAAGACATACGGAGACAAAGTGGTATTCCGCAATGCTAATCTGACGATTGAGCGTGGTGATAAGGTAGCTTTCGTTGGTAAGAACGGCGAGGGTAAGTCTACGCTCGTGAAGTGTATCATGAAGGAGATTGAGCATGACGGTACATTGACTCTCGGACATAATGTGCAAATTGGATATTTCGCTCAAAATCAGGCTTCGCTGATGGATGAAAACCTGACGGTTTTCCAAACGATTGACGATGTAGCCAAAGGGGATATCCGGAACAAGATTCGTGATTTGCTGGGGGCGTTTATGTTTGGCGGTCCCGAGGAATCGATGAAAAAGGTCAAAGTGCTTTCGGGTGGAGAGCGTACCCGTCTGGCTATGATTAAATTATTGTTGGAACCTGTCAACCTCCTGATTTTAGATGAGCCGACGAATCATCTGGACATGAAAACGAAAGATATTCTGAAACAGGCATTGCTGGATTTTGATGGTACGCTGATCGTCGTTTCACACGACCGTGACTTCCTTGACGGGCTGGTTACCAAGGTGTATGAGTTCGGTAATCAAAAGGTGACGGAACATCTTTGCGGTATCTATGAGTTCCTCGAAAAGAAGAAAATGGATTCGTTGCAAGAACTGGAAAAGAAATAATAAATAATAAAAAGAGGGTATCGGCTACAGGCGAAATAAAAGTATTTGTATATTTGCACTTTGAAGCTCTGAAAAGCGGATAACCTCTAAAAGAAAGGATGAAAGGGAAGAAACGAATTATAGTAACTCTGCTGTTTTTTATCAACATTATTATGTTGGTGGCAGCGGTTATTCCCCATCATCATCACCCCAACGGAATGATTTGCATGAAGCAGGACTTGCCTGTAGAACAGCAATGTCCCACGCATCATCATCACCCGGGAAACGACTCATGTTGCAGCAGTGAATGTATGACTCGTTTCTACTCTCCCACTCCATCCATACATACGGATAGCGGACCGGATTACGTATTCATCGCTACCTTATTCACGGATGTAATCATCGAGCATTTATTACGACCGCAAGAGAAACGGATTAAAAACTATTACGTTTACCGAGACTCTCTGCATGGTACGGATACTCATCGTACCACTTCTCTTCGTGCCCCTCCCTACTCTGTTTTTGCGTAAAAGCGTAAATGCAAATTAGTTGCATCTGCGCTACCTTATCTTTGTAGCGTAAAAAGAAAACAGTAAAATTTAGTAGGAAAATATCATTATGAAAAAACTTATTTTCGTGGGAATCCTGGGCTTATTCGTGCTGGGATCCTGTAATAATAGTACCGTCACACACACACACGATGAACACGATCATGCCGCGGAAGGACATAATCACGAGGCAGAAGGACCCGATCATTCCCATGAAGGCGAATATAGCGGAGAACACAATCATGAAGCAGCCGATGAATACAACGAAGCTGCCGAAGCCCACAGTGATGAAATCATTCTTCCGAAAGCGAAAGCTGAAGCAGCCGGTGTAAAGGTGAGCGTTATTGAACCTGCACCTTTCCAGCAAGTGATTAAAACCAGCGGACAGGTGCTGGCTGCTCAAGGGGATGAATCGGTTGCCGTAGCTACAGTAGCCGGCGTGGTATCTTTCCGTGGAAAAGTAACGGAATGTATGAGCGTCGGTAGCGGCACTCCGCTAGTCACTATTTCTTCAAAGAATATCGCCGATGGTGATCCGGTGCAACGTGCCCGCATTGCCTACGAGGTATCCAAGAAGGAATACGAACGTATGAAGGAGCTTGTTAAAAACAAAATCGTATCCGACAAGGATTTTGCACAAGCGGAGCAAAGTTACGAAAACGCCCGTCTTAGTTACGAAGCTCTTTCCAAGAATCATTCGGCTATCGGCCAAAGCATTACGGCTCCTATTGCCGGATATGTGAAAAGTATTCTCGTGAAAGAAGGTGACTATGTGACAATCGGACAACCGCTGGTAAGCGTGACGCAGAACCGTCGTCTTTTCCTCCGTGCCGAAGTGTCGGAAAAGTATTACCCGTATCTCCGCACCATCAGTTCCGCCAATTTCCAGACTCCTTATAATAATCAGGTGTACGAGTTGAAAGCATTGAACGGTAAACTTCTCTCTTTCGGAAAAGCTGCCGGAGACAATTCTTTTTATGTGCCTGTCACTTTTGAGTTCGACAACAAAGGGGAAGTGATTCCCGGCTCATTTGTGGAGGTATTCCTGCTTTCTTCAGCAATGGAAAACGTGATTTCTCTTCCGCGCACCGCGCTGACAGAGGAACAAGGCATATTCTTCATATATCTGCAACTGGACGAAGAGGGTTATAAAAAACAGGAAGTAACGATAGGAGCCGACAACGGCAAAAGCGTTCAAATCCTAACTGGTGTAAAGGCTGGCGACCGTGTAGTGACCGAGGGTGCTTATCAGGTTCGACTGGCAAGCGCAAGCAATGCAATCCCGGCACACAGCCACGAACACTAAAGAGACTAGGCGTCGCAACCGTTTTTTTTGTGCGGCGCATCTATCAAGTTATTTATAACTCTCAATTAATGAAATATCATGCTTAATAAAATTATACATTACTCCCTACACAACCGGTTGGTTGTAGTTTGTGCGGCCATCCTCCTGCTTATTGCGGGAACGTACACCGCCATGCATACGGAAGTAGACGTATTCCCCGACCTAAATGCACCTACGGTAGTAATCATGACCGAGGCGAACGGTATGGCTGCGGAAGAAGTTGAACAGCTCGTTACTTTTCCTGTTGAAACTGCCGTAAACGGAGCTACGGGTGTGCGTCGTGTCCGCTCTTCCTCCACTAACGGATTTTCCGTTGTTTGGGTAGAATTTGATTGGGGAACGGATATTTATCTCGCTCGTCAGATTGTTAGTGAGAAATTAGCGGTGGTCAGCGAATCGCTGCCGGTCAATGTCGGCAAACCGACTCTTGGACCACAGTCTTCTATCTTAGGCGAAATGCTCATCGTCGGTCTGACTGCCGACTCCACTTCCATGCTCGATCTTCGCACGATTGCGGACTGGACCATCCGTCCACGCCTGCTGTCTACCGGAGGAGTGGCACAAGTGGCTGTGCTCGGAGGAGATATCAAAGAATATCAGATTCAGCTAGATCCCGAACGGATGCGTCATTACGGCATCTCGATGGGAGAAGTGATGGCTGTAACACAGGATATGAACCTAAATGCCAATGGAGGTGTGCTCTATGAATTCGGAAATGAATATATTGTACGTGGTGTACTCTCCACTTCGAAAACAGAGCAACTTGGCAAAGCGGTAGTAAAGACAGTGAATAACTTCCCTGTCACGCTGGAAGATATTGCAAACGTAACCATCGGCCCGAAGGCTCCGAAACTGGGTACTGCTTCAGAACGCGGCAAATCTGCCGTCCTGATGACTGTTACCAAGCAACCGGCTACCAGCACACTGGAACTGACGGACAAACTGGAAGCATCTCTGAAAGACCTCCAGAAAAATCTGCCGCCGGACGTAAAAGTTTCAACGGACATATTCCGTCAAAGCCGCTTTATCGAAAGCTCCATCGGCAATGTGAAAAAATCACTCTTTGAAGGAGGTATTTTCGTTGTCATCGTGCTTTTCCTGTTCCTGGCAAATGTACGTACTACGCTGATCTCATTGGTGACACTGCCTCTTTCCCTGCTTGTTTCGATCCTGACTTTACACTACATGGGGCTGACAATCAACACCATGAGTCTTGGAGGTATGGCGATAGCTATCGGTTCATTGGTAGACGACGCCATTGTCGATGTGGAAAACGTATATAAACGACTGCGGGAGAACCGCCTGAAAGCGGAAGCAGAAAGACTAAGTACGCTCGAAGTGGTATTCAATGCGTCGAAAGAGGTGCGCATGCCTATCCTTAATTCAACGTTGATTATCGTAGTCAGTTTTGTTCCGTTATTTTTCTTGAGCGGCATGGAAGGCAGAATGTTGGTTCCACTAGGTGTTGCTTTTATCGTGGCCCTGTTTGCGTCTACGATAGTTGCCCTGACACTAACTCCGGTACTCTGCTCTTATCTATTAGGAAGCAATAAGACGAACAAGGAACTGAAAGAAGCTCCTGTTGCCCGCTGGATGAAAGGGATTTATGAAAAAGCACTGACTTGGGTACTGGCACATAAACGTGTGACTCTCGGAAGTACAATCGGACTTTTTGTAGTTGCCCTCGGAGTGTTTTTCACACTTGGACGCAGTTTCCTTCCTTCGTTCAATGAAGGATCGTTTACTATCAATATCAGTTCTCTGCCAGGTATTTCGCTGGAAGAAAGCAACAAAATGGGACATCGTGCCGAAGAGTTATTGATGACAATTCCCGAAATACAAACGGTAGCCCGGAAAACGGGACGTGCCGAATTGGATGAACATGCGTTAGGAGTCAATGTTTCTGAAATAGAAGCTCCGTTCGAATTGAAAGACCGCTCGCGCAGTGAACTGGTAGCTGATGTACGTGAAAAATTAGGTACGATCACCGGAGCAAACATAGAAATCGGACAACCGATCAGCCACCGTATCGACGCAATGCTATCGGGTACGAAAGCGAATATTGCTATCAAATTATTCGGTGACGATCTGAATAAGATGTTTTCACTCGGTAATCAAATCAAAGGAGCGATCAGTGACATTCCCGGTGTTGCCGACCTGAACGTGGAACAACAGATTGAACGTCCGCAGCTGAAAATACAGCCTAAACGGGAAATGCTGGCTAAGTTCGGTATTACTCTGCCGGAATTTTCAGAATATGTGAATGTGGCTTTGGCTGGAAAAGTGATCTCACAAGTGTATGAACAGGGGAAGAGTTTTGACCTGATCGTAAAAGTGAAGGATGATGCCCGGGATGAGATGGAGAAAATCCGTAACCTGATGGTAGACACGAACGACGGCCGAAAAGTTCCTTTGAGCTATGTAGCGGAAGTGGTATCGGCCATGGGTCCGAATACGATCAACCGCGAGAATGTGAAACGTAAAATTGTCATTTCCGCCAATGTGGCCGATCGTGATTTGCGCAGTGTCGTGAATGATATTCAGAAACGCATCGACACATCGGTACAATTACCCGAAGGTTATCATATCGAGTATGGTGGACAGTTTGAAAGCGAGCAGGCTGCCAGCCGGACGTTGGCGTTGACTTCATTTATCAGTATAGTGGTTATCTTCCTGTTGTTGTATAATGAGTTCCGCAGCGTGAAAGAATCCGGGGTTATCTTGCTGAATCTTCCGCTAGCATTGATCGGTGGTGTCTTTGCCTTGGTGATTACAACAGGGGAAGTCAGCATTCCGGCTATCATCGGTTTCATTTCCTTATTCGGTATTGCGACCCGTAACGGTATGTTGCTCATCAGTCACTACAATCATTTGCAAAAGGAAGAAGGTTTGAATGTATATGATAGTGTGATTCAAGGTTCTCTCGACCGTCTGAATCCGATTTTAATGACGGCATTGTCTTCTGCACTGGCACTGATTCCATTGGCACTTGCCGGTGATTTGCCCGGTAACGAAATCCAGAGTCCGATGGCAAAAGTGATTCTAGGAGGATTATTAACGTCTACTTTTTTGAACGGTTTTATCGTTCCGATTGTTTATCTGATGATGCATCGGAAAGAGGCCCAGAAAAGCCTGTAGAGAGGGATATTTTTCCTCGGTGAGAAAACCATCGTTCCCCAGTGAGGAAACAAGTGTTTCTCGGTGAGGAACGGGTCGTTCCCCGGTGTCAAACAAATAGATGCCTTATCATAAAGTATCTATCAACAATAGCTTGTAATAAATAAAGAAATTAGAAATGAAACAAATCATGACCATAAGCGCTGCACTTCTTTTCTTAACCATAGGTGAAGTGCAAGCCCAAAACGGAATTGAACAGGTATTGAAGAATATCGAAACGAACAATAAGGAGTTGCAGGCAAACGAGCAACTGATTACCTCGCAGAAGTTGGAAGCCAAAACGGATAATAACTTGCCTGATCCTACTCTCTCTTACGCGCATCTATGGGGAGCAAAAGATAAAAGCGAAACAATCGGTGAGCTGGTTGTTTCACAAAGCTTTGATTTCCCTAGTTTATACGCCACACGTAACAAGTTAAACCGTCTGAAAGCCGGAACTCTTGACAGTCAGTCGGATGTTTTTCGTCAGGAGAAACTGTTACAGGCAAAAGAACTTTGCCTGGACATTATCATGCTTCGTCAGCAAAAGCATATTTTGGAGGAACGTCTCCGCAATGCGGAAGAACTTGCTAAAATGTACGCCAAACGTCTCCAAACAGGGGATGCAAATGCTCTCGAAACCAATAAAATTAACTTGGAACTGTTGAATGTCAAAACGGAAGCGTCTCTGAACGAAACGGCACTTCGCAATAAGCAGCAGGAACTGAATACGCTGAATGGTAATATTCCAGTGGTTTTCGAAGAAAATCAATATCCGGCTATACCGTTCCCAAGCGATTACCAAATGTTGAAATCGGAAGTCATGGCTACAGACCGTACCTTAATGGCACTAGGCAACGAGAGCCTCGTTGCCCGTAAACAGATTGCTGTCAATAAATCCCAGTGGCTGCCGAAACTGGAACTTGGCTACCGTCGGAATACAGAGACTGGTGTGCCTTTCAACGGTGTAGTGGTGGGCTTTTCCTTCCCGCTTTTCGAAAATCGGAATAAGGTGAAAATTGCTAAAGCGCAGGCACTCAACATCGACTTGCAAAAGGATAATGCTACACTGCAAGTGGAATCTGAATTGGCACAACTTTACCGGGAAGCGAAAACGCTGCATGCTTCAATGGAAGAATATAGCAAGACTTTCCAGTCTCAACAAGATTTGGCATTGCTGAAACAAGCTTTGACAGGTGGACAAATTAGTATGATCGAGTACTTCGTTGAAGTATCGGTGATCTATCAAAGTCATCAAAATTATCTGCAATTGGAAAATCAGTACCAAAAGGCAATGGCACGGATTTACAAAAGCAAGCTATAAATAGTACATAAAAACCCTTTAGGTATGGGTTACGCTGAACATACTAATTTCTATTTTTAAGTTATATAAGTATGTTTATATAATAAATTAGGCACGGATTACACAGAATTCACGGTCTTTAGTATTGCCATAACTATAAAGCAACAGTGTTAATCCGTGTAATTCGTGCCTAAATATATCTCCTCTCTTTTTCTTCAAATTCCGACTGGATATTTCAAAACAATACATTACATTTGCAACGAACATAAAATCTGAATTATGAGACCTAAACATTTCTATTTATTCATGTTATGCTGCATCCTTACGCTACTAAGTGGCTGTAAAGATGATGACGACAATCCACTGCGTTTTTACAACGGTGAATACGAAGTACCTATGGGTGGCAGACGTTACCTCGGCCTGGAAAGCGGAAATGGTGACTACTCACTTGCAGTGAAAGACACACGCATCGCAAGTGCCGGAACTGAAACTGGCTGGAGTGGAGTACCTGCCGGACGTATGATTTATGTAACCGGTATCCTCACCGGAACGACTTATCTGACAGTAACAGACAACGCCACACAAGAAACCTGCACTTTACCAATCAAGGTGGTCGATAATTACGAAAATATGGAGTTGCTACGCAGCTACTTGTCTAACTTACCCAACGGAGATGCGAATCTTCTACCCGGTATTTCCGACATTTTTCTGATTAACAACCACGCACGGGATGCTTATTTTTTCAAACAAGGAGAACAGACCGCCTTTTCATCCGGACTTGAATTAATAACCCAAGGAAGTTACAAACTGGAAAAAGAAGAAGGAGACGATAAGAAAATGACACTAACCCTCACTTTTTCGGAAGATATGGCAACACCTGTTTCCGATCATAAATTCATAATATGGGGAAACTCGTACTTATTTCATCGGTTGGATAAAAGCCTAAATCTGAACTGGAACACTCCGCCCATTGGAGAAACGCGGACATCACCTGCACCTCCTCCTTCCTACACGCTGGAAGAAATAGCTGAAGGCACAGAAATCGGAAAAGGCAGACAGCTTAGCTTTAGTCTTTCCCAACAGGAAATACCTGCGAGAATACTGCCTTAATCAGTAACGTATTCTGATAAGATGCGTATATTTTCCGGTAAGTATCCACTACGGATGCGCCATTCTTGCGGATAAAGATTATTGGCACGATTGCCGATGTTCTTCACAAATCCGAGAGGAATATGCCGATAAGTAAGCAAAACATATCCACGAGGGGCTGTTACCGGTAAGGTAATGGCCTCTTTTCGTAAATATGTGATGGCCTGTTCATAACTTATTTCTTCCGTAGCGAATGCTTCCCGGCATAAAAGTGAGGTACACATTGCCAACGCATGGTTAGGGATCAAATCCTTTCCTTTCACCTCGCCTATCTCAATCCCTGCCGACACGATTTTCAGGCTTTGCTTCATCATCGTCAATTCATTAGTGTAGTACTGCGAAAAAGCCCGGATATTTGTTCCTTCCGCCAATAAAAAATACTTGTCCGAATTTTCATCATTCAACCAGCTTTTAGCCATATTCAGATGTTCTTTCGATACAGGAGCAGATGCTGCTGCTCCTTTCTTATCCTTCTTCTTGAAAACTTTCTCTTTCGCGAAAGAAGATACCGGAATCTCTTCTTCCGTCTCCGGCTTACGAAAAGCCACCAGAAAAAAGCCTTCACCTTTCGTCTTATGAGGGAAAAAATGATAAACGGGAATAGAAGATTTAGAATGATCCCCTTTATCTGACAAAAGATCTCCTGTTATATTCCAATTCTCCTGCACCTGCACAGTTAATGGTTCGCCCCCATACTCTTGTTGAATCCAACGTGCATTCTCTTCATCCTCTTTTGTATTAAATGTACACGTACTATATATAAGAATACCTCCGGGCTTCAACGCATCCCAGATATCTGCAATAATCCGTCGCTGGCGCTGCCAACAGATTTCCACATTCTCGGGGCTCCACTCTTCCACAGCTACCGGGTCTTTACGGAACATACCTTCACCGGAACAGGGAACATCTGTAAGAATCACATCAAAGAAAGAGAGTAAAGCCGAAAAATCTGCCGGATCATTATTGGTCACTACCACATCCGGATGTCCCCACTTCGTCAGGTTTTCAGCAAGAATCTGCGAACGATTCCGGATTACCTCATTGGCTACCAACAGGCTCCCTTCGGGAAGTACACTACGGGCATGAGTCGATTTTCCACCGGGAGCCGCACAAAGATCCAACATCTTCACCGGTCCCGTGATATATTGCCGGAGTACCTGCTCCACAAACATGGAAGAAGCTTCCTGAACATAATAACAGCCTGCATGGAATAAGGGATCGAACGTGAAAGTGAGACGCTCCTCCAAATAGAATCCTTCGGAAGACCAAGGTACTTTATCCGATAAAGAATGATTGATTTTCAATTGATTCAACCGGATGCTAACCGGTGGTTCCTGTTGGAGGGCAACAGCCAGTTTGTCGTATTCTTCATCGCCCAATAGAGCGCGGGTGTAGTCTATAAAAGAAGCAGGTAATTCCATCTTTCGTTTATTAATTTCCGCAAATATCAAAAATATTTCGTCTCTTTGCAACTTTCTATGATATTAACTACGTCTAACAGATAAAGAAATAAATTAAAAAACTATTGATATGAAAAATTTTCTATTAGCATTGATGGTTGTACTGACCACTTGCACACTGGCTGTTGCCCAGACCACCGTTGTTCGTGATTCCATCGGGAAAGTAAAAGTAACTGTGACCAAAGACAATAAAGCAAATACGAACAATACTGCTGTCACAGTGATTGGTGTAGACACAGCAGATGCTGATTCTGCAGACGTAAATGCAAACTCAAGTAATGTTAGCACCACTCATGGCAAAGCCAGCTTCACATTCGATTCGGATGACAGCGATTTCCCCTTCCACAATGTTAGTGCCGGCGGAGGTATTCTGGTAGCAATCATTGCAATCATTGCTGTATTCGGATTTCCGGTATTCATTCTATTTGTAATCTTCTTCTTCCGTTATAAAAACCGGAAAGCACGTTATCGCCTTGCCGAACAGGCACTTGCTGCCGGCCAACCGCTTCCGGCAGAGTTTATCCGCGAAAACAAAACAGTCGATTCGCGTTCACAAGGCATCAAGAACACCTTTACGGGTATCGGTCTTTTCATCTTCCTCTGGGCAATCACCGGCGAATTCGGAATTGGAGCTATCGGCTTACTCGTTACATTCATGGGTATCGGACAATGGATTATCGGTAGCAAACAACAGACTCAAGACACAAATGCTACCCGGATGTATACGGGTAATAAGGATGAAAAGAAGAACCCGAATAACGTTAGAACCGATAGTTTCGAAATCATCCCTTCCGAATCCGAAGAGAAAGACAAAGGAGTAAACGAAGAAAAGAACGACGAGAATAAATGAGCCAACTCAATGATATATCGTTAGTCGCACAGGTCGTGGTGTTCAAGAACACCAGGGCCTTTGACCAGTTGGTGAAGGAGTATCAGTCGCCCATCCGGCGATTCTTCCTGAACCTGACTTGCGGCGACAGCGAATTGAGTGACGACCTTGCGCAAGATACATTTATCAAAGCGTATACGAACATTGCCTCTTTCCGGAACTTGTCAAGTTTCTCTACGTGGCTGTATCGTATTGCTTATAATGTTTTTTATGATTATATTCGCAGCCGGAAAGAGACAGCCGACTTGGATACAAGAGAAATAGACGCCATCAACAGCACCGAACAGGAGAATATCGGGCAAAAAATGGATGTCTACCAGTCGCTCAAAATGCTTAAAGAAGTGGAAAGAACCTGCATCACGTTGTTCTACATGGAGGACATTAGCATCGACAAAATTGCAGGGATTGTAGGAGTACCGTCAGGGACAGTGAAAAGCCATCTGTCACGCGGGAAAGAAAAATTAGCAACGTATTTAAAACAAAACGGTTATGACAGAAATAGACAATGATAAGCTCTTGCGCGATTTCTTCGCAGAAAACAAGCAGGAAATAGCAGATAACGGATTCAGTCGCCGTGTCATGCACCACTTACCCGATCGTAGTAATCGCCTGGCTCGTATCTGGAGCGCTTTCGTGATGACTGTGGCGGCCGCACTTTTTGTATGGTTAGGTGGATTGGAAGCAACTTGGGGAACCATAAGAGAAGTATTTATCGGTATGATTAATCATGGCACTTCAAGCCTTGATCCGAAGTCAATTATTATCGCAGCTGTTGTACTATTATTCATGGCTACACGAAAGGTTGCTTCGATGGCATAATTAACTCCTGGAAAGAAGTTATTTCGTTAAAGAATGATAAATTTGCCCTTGTTAGCAAAGGAGCCCAAACTTAGATATCGTATCTTTGTTCTTCTGTAAACTAAAAGAGTGAGAAGAGTTTTGAAATTACGTATATTTATTTTATTTCTGTTCCTGCCTATATTGAGTGTTCAGGCAGGTATCATCGACAGTCTGATGATACATCCCAGGGACTCAATCGGATTAACCAGCGATTCCCTTGTGCTACGTTATTTACAAGAATCGGGAATCCCTATATCTGATAATAATAAGGTAAAACTGCTAAAAAGCGGACGGGAGAAGTTTATCGATTTGTTTGAAGCCATCCGGGAAGCTAAACACCACGTCCATCTGGAATATTTCAACTTCCGAAATGACTCCATCGCCAATGCTTTATTTGCTCTGCTGGCCGAAAAAGTGAAAGAAGGGGTCGAAGTACGAGCTATGTTCGATGCATTCGGAAACTGGTCGAACAATAAACCGCTTAAAAAGAGACATCTCAAAAAAATACGTGAACAAGGAATCGAAATCGTAAAGTTTGACCCGTTCACCTTCCCTTATATCAATCACGCCGCTCACCGGGATCATCGTAAAATAGCTGTTATCGATGGAAAAGTAGCATATACAGGCGGAATGAATATCGCGGATTATTATATCAACGGACTACCCAAAATCGGAACCTGGCGTGATATGCACATGCGTATCGAAGGAGATGCCGTCAATGATTTGCAGGAGATTTTCCTGACTATCTGGAACAAAGAGACTAAACAGAATATAGGAGGAGAAGCTTATTTTCCTCAACATCAGGAACAGACAGACAGCACGAATATCGTTGTAGCAATTGTAGACCGTACCCCGAAAAAGAATAGCCGTATGTTGAGTCATGCCTATGCCATGAGCATTTACTCGGCACAAAAGAATGTTCATATTGTTAATCCTTATTTTGTACCGACCTCTTCCATCAAAAAGGCATTGAACCGTACAATCGACCGGGGAGTAGATGTAACAATCATGGTTTCCTCCGCTTCCGATATTCCGTTTACTCCGGATGCTGCACTTTACAAGTTACATAAACTAATGAAAAGAGGAGCTACTGTCTATATGTACAACGGAGGATTCCACCATTCAAAAATAATGATGGTAGACGATTTGTTCTGTACAGTCGGTACTGCTAACCTGAACAGCCGCAGTCTACGATATGACTACGAAACCAACGCTTTCATTTTTGATAAAAAAACAACCGGTGAATTGAATAATATGTTTCGAAATGATATCGAGCATTGCACCCAACTGACACCGGAATTTTGGAAAAAGCGTTCTCCATGGAAGAAGTTCGTCGGCTGGTTTGCTAATTTATTCACTCCATTTTTGTAATTTTGTACGGAAAATCATTTTCACCACAGATTATGCAACTTATTCATTATGAAACAATATCTGGATTTACTCAATCGTGTACTTACCGAAGGCACGAAAAAAGATGATCGTACCGGAACCGGAACAATCAGTATCTTCGGTCATCAAATGCGTTTTAACCTTGATGAAGGCTTCCCGTGCCTGACAACCAAAAAACTGCATCTGAAATCAATCATATACGAATTGCTTTGGTTTCTGCAGGGAGATACAAATGTGAAATACCTTCAGGAACATGGAGTACGTATTTGGAACGAATGGGCGGATGAAAATGGTGACCTGGGGCATATCTATGGCTACCAATGGCGTTCATGGCCTGACTATAACGGTGGATTTATCGACCAGATCAGTGAAGTGGTGGAAACAATCAAACATAATCCGGATTCACGCCGTATCATTGTAAGTGCTTGGAATGTAGCAGATTTGAATAATATGAATTTGCCTCCCTGCCATGCTTTTTTTCAGTTTTATGTAGCAGACGGACGATTGAGTCTGCAACTGTATCAACGCAGTGCTGATATTTTTCTTGGTGTTCCTTTTAATATTGCTTCATACGCATTATTGCTGCAAATGATGGCACAAGTGACGGGATTGAAAGCCGGAGATTTTGTCCACACCTTTGGTGATGCGCATATCTACCTGAACCATCTGGAACAAGTGAAGCTCCAATTATCACGCGAACCTCGCCCATTGCCACAAATGAGAATCAATCCGGACGTGAAAAGCATCTTCGATTTTAAATTTGAGGACTTCGAGTTAGTAAACTATGATCCGCATCCGCATATTGCAGGAGCAGTAGCCGTGTAAAAAAGATGAGTAAAGTATCAATCATTGCTGCCGTAGACCGCCACATGGCTATAGGCTTCGAAAATAAACTTCTTTTCTGGTTACCAAATGATTTGAAACGTTTCAAAGCATTAACTACCGGAAACACTATACTTATGGGACGCAAAACTTTCGAGTCATTACCGAAAGGCGCATTGCCCAATCGCAGAAATATCGTTTTATCTTCCAATCCGGATACAGTATGTCCCGGTGCGGAAGTTTTTCCTTCACTCGAAGCAGCTTTGAAAAGCTGTCGGGAGGATGAACACATCTATATTATAGGAGGGGCAAGCATTTATCAGCAGGCTCTTTCTTTAGCTGACGAACTTTGCCTGACAGAGATAAACAGTACGGCTCCCGAAGCGGACGCCTATTTTCCGGAAGTATCCCAGGAGCTGTGGCAAGAGAAAAGCAGAGAAGCTCATCTTGCGGATGAGAAACATCTCTGCTCTTATGCTTTTGTTGATTACGTGAGAAAATAAGAAAATCGATTCTTATCGCACCTCAACCACGAATACTGACTAATGATTAATCTTCATCTTCTATGTCGACCATAATCGGCATCTGCCGCTTAATGGCTTCATGGAAGGAGATTAATGTCTCGGTACGCGCCAAACCCAATGGTTGCAACTTATCGTGAATAATACTCAATAAGTGATGGTTGTTCTTTGCGTAAATTTTAATAAACATATCGTATTTTCCAGTAGTGAAATGGCATTCCACCACTTCGGGAATAGCTTCCAAAGCTTTTGTTACCGAATCAAAGGATTCGGGGTCTTTTAGATATATACCAATATAAGCGCAAGTCTCATATCCGATTTTCTCGGGGTCGATGACATACTCCGAACCTTTTAATATTCCTAGATTAGTAAGCTTCTGAATACGCTGATGGATCGCAGCGCCGGAAACATTACATGCTCTTGCCACTTCCAAAAAAGGAATACGCGCATTCCCTGCAATCAGTTTCAGAATTTGCTCATCTAAAGCATCTAATTGATGATGTCCCATTTTTGAATCAAATTGTTTTTATCAATGAATCTTTTATGCAAAGTTAGCGATTTTTCGACAACAAATACTATAATCTATTACTTTTATTTGCAGAAAGCGGATAAGTCAACAATAGTTCGTACCTTTGCGAAAAACATAAATATACTATTTATATGAAACATATTTGCTGTATCATTCTGTGTTTCTGTACTTCTATAGGAAGTTTCGCACAGAATTTTGCTGATTATTTTCAGAACAAAACATTGCGAGTGGATTATATCTTTACCGGGGATGCTACACAACAGGCTATTTATCTGGATGAGCTATCACAACTTCCTACCTGGGCAGGACGTCAACATCATCTTTCGGAACTTCCATTGGAAGGCAACGGACAAATTATAGTGAAAGACCTTGCCAGCAAACAGTGTATCTACAAAACGTCATTCTCTTCTTTGTTTCAAGAGTGGCTGTCCACAGACGAAGCTAAAGAAACAGCCAAAGGATTTGAGAATACTTTCCTTCTTCCTTATCCTAAACAGCCTGTGGAGGTAGAAGTCACTTTATATTCTCCGCGAAAAAAAAGATTGGCTACCTATAAACATATCGTGCGTCCGGATGATATATTGATTCATAAACGGGGGGTATCACATGTCACTCCGCATCGGTATATGCTTCAAAGTGGTAACGAAAAAGACTGCATAGATGTTGCCATCCTTGCAGAAGGATACACAGAAAAAGAAATGGATATTTTCTACCAGGATGCCCAACGTACCTGCGAAAGTTTGTTTTCGTATGAGCCGTTCCGCTCCATGAAGGGTAAATTTAATATTGTTGCCGTAGCCAGTCCTTCTACGGACAGTGGTGTCAGTGTTCCCCGCAAAAATCAGTGGAAACAAACGGCGGTTCACTCCCATTTCGATACTTTTTACTCGGACCGTTATCTGACTACCAGCCGGGTAAAGTCTATCCATAATGCATTGGCAGGCATCCCCTACGAACATATCATTATCCTGGCTAACACGGATGTATATGGTGGTGGAGGAATATACAATTCGTATACGCTGACCACGGCCCATCACCCGATGTTCAAGCCGGTAGTCGTGCACGAGTTCGGACACAGTTTCGGTGGACTGGCCGACGAATATTTCTATGATGATGATGTGATGACAGATACTTATCCGCTGGATGTCGAACCGTGGGAACAAAATATTTCAACACGGGTGAACTTCGCTTCCAAATGGAAAGATATGCTTCCGTCAGGTACCCCGATCCCGACCCCTATTGCTGAAAAAAAGAAATATCCCGTAGGAGTATATGAAGGAGGTGGCTACTCTGCCAAAGGCATTTATCGTCCGGCTTATGACTGTCGCATGAAAACAAACGAATATCCGGAGTTTTGTCCGGTTTGTCAACGTGCCATCCGTCGAATGATTGAATTTTATGTTCCTTAATGGAATACAATTATATTATTGTCAAACTTAAAACCCAAACCTCATGATTAGACTTCAACCAATTAGTACGTCGGATCTGCAACATTACAAATTCATGGAAGAGCTTCTAATTGATTCGTTTCCACCGGAAGAGTACCGTCAGTTGGAACAACTGCGCGAGTACACTGATCGTACGGGCAACTTTCATAATAACATCATCTTTGATGATGACCTGCCAGTCGGCTTCATTACCTATTGGGATTTTGACAGTTTCTACTATGTAGAACACTTTGCAACCAATCCTGCCCTGCGAAATGGAGGCTATGGAAAACGCACGCTGGAATACTTATGCAATTATTTGAAACGCCCGATCGTCTGTCTCTTATACACATCTCCGAGCCCACGAGACG
>ENA-OZHU01000583-OZHU01000583.1-human-gut-metagenome-genome-assembly--contig:-NODE-583-length-22855-cov-5.704825_pt1 | contig 22855 bp, 18 predicted proteins | sample MGYA00244054_ERZ653700 | MGnify/ENA primary metagenome ERZ653700 (study PRJEB26926, sample SAMN06165279) | human gut metagenome | biome: ENVO:00009003; feature: ENVO:2100002; material: ENVO:00002003...
CCTATTAAGTCGTCGGAGCGTCAGATGTGTATAAGAGACAGATTATAACAGCGTCTATCTTGCCCTGCTTCAGAGCCTGAACAGCATCAGCGCCCTTATTGTATTTTTCTACCTTAGCGTCCTTAACGTCCTCGGCATAGATGTCGCCTGTTGTTCCAAGCTGAACACCGATAGTCTTGCCCTCCAGATCGTCAACGCTGTGAACTGTATTAGCAGGCACTCCGCAGCCTGCAAGCATTGTAACGCTCATTGCCACTGCAATAAGTCCTGCTGCAAATTTCTTCATAACATACATTCCTTTCAAAAATTGATAGCGACAGCCCTACGATACCGACTGTGCATAAACCTATACCATATATTATAACTGAACACACGGCTTTTTGCAATAGCTTTTATCAGTGATTTAATATATAAATTATGAATTTTTTGTTTTGCCAAACCATTTTAGTAAACAAAAAAAGGTATCCACCCAAAGGATTGCGCCCATATAGAAGTTTTCCAAAACAACTATAAGCAAAGACTTTTACAGAGAGCTATAACAACAAAAGGACAGATACTTCCACAAGAGAAGCATCTGTCCTTTTTACGTCATATCAGAATTCCACGACCTGATCAATCTCCGCCATAAGCTCCTCTGTGAGCCTGAGAGCAGCGATGATCTTCTTGTAATGCTCAATGTCCTCAGCGGAGAGCGCAGTTTTCTTGCGGTCTTTGAGCCACTTCTGCAACGGCTGATAGCCGCCTATGTACTGCTCCCACTGTGCCTGCGGTACGTTGTCGAAATACTGTGTCTTGCTGATGTACACCCTGCCGTTCTTGTATTCGGGCTTGACGACCTCGTTTGTACCGTCACCGATGAAGCTGTAAGCTGCGGTGTCAAATTTGGTCTGCATCAAGTGGCATTCTCTCAGCTTGCCGCCGATCTCGACCAATTTCCAGAATGTTTCCTGATCTGTAGGGTACGGCACACGGGGAAAATCTATTTTCAGGAACTCCTTGTATTTCTCGCGGTATTTCGGAGAATAAAGAACTGCATATATATAATCAAGCAAATCAATCGGAGCAAAGCTATCTGTTTTTCCACCGTCACTATTTGTGGCAAATGGAAGTTTTAATGAATTTGAAATCGCCTTTACAATTTCTTCTTTTAAGTTTGGCTCCCGAACAACTTTACCAAAGTCCTGCTTATATAGGAAAAGCGGTGATAGATTATCTATTGTTACGGTATCGGTACGAATATATCCATTTGATATAGGATTTTCAGACAGGAAATAGTAAGAGACTGGTTTGTTTTGTGATTGCTTACGAACAGTAACAAATCCTATGTTACTCATCAGCATATGCTTCATTGTTTCAGTTCGAGAACGCTCAATAATGGCTGTATCATTATAATACAATCGTTTGTCAAACACTCGATATGCAATTGGCGATACAATTGTTTCGTCAAAAGGAACTCCGTATTCCTTAGTAACATTTGATTGTAAATCAAGCATATTATTAGCTATTAGTACTTTGTCATTAGAAGTGACAACACCTGCTGAGTTTATAATAAACAGTTCACTCGTTGAAAAGCTGTTATTAGAATATGTATCATTAACACTTGGTTCAGTCGATAATATAGGCATAAAAAAGTAATTTGGTTCAGAAAGACTTACATTTTTTGTTATTACTGATAACTCATTTGTGTTTAGCCAGTTATATTTTTCTTCTCTCGTACCCGATATATCAATATACTTGACCTCGCACTTCGATGTGCTATGATTATTGGTTGTTATCAAGATTGAAATAGCTACGCCCTGCTGAATATCGAAAACATTTTCATCATTCTTTTCTGCTTCTTTAGAATTACCGTGCAGATTTACAATATAGATTTTATCAAATAGTGTAGATAGAAGCCATCGCATTCCCCTAAACGTCGAGTTTTCCATATACTTATTTGGTGTGATAAATGCTAAAATACCTGCATTACTTTTTTCTATAAATGTTTGTGCATATCGAATAAACTTAACATAATCGTCATTCAGCCACTTCGGATTACGCTCCTGCAATTTTATTCTTCCGCCTGGCTCTTTCTTGTAATCCTCCATTAAATCCATGATCCACTTACCCTTATTTGCACTTTCACCGGAGTAAGGTGGATTACCAATAATCACATTAATGCCGTTATTATTCTTCGCCTGATTAGCTTCAATAGACTCAAACGCCAGCGGATCGTTGTCAAACAGCGTCATCTGGAAATCGTCCTTGCCCGCTTCTTCTAACGAATTGGTCAGGAACACATTCAGACGGTGATCGCCGCCAAAATCATATCCCGTATCTTTCAGCACCATAGCCAGTTTCATGTGCGCCACGGCATACGGTGCCATCATCAGCTCAAAACCGTTCAGACGGGGCAGCAGGTGCTTTGGAACATACTCGTTCCATGCCTTTCTGATCTGCTCCTCGCTCTCACCCTTGTGCTTGGCTCTGAAATTATCATATATTTGTAGAATGGTCTGACGCAGGAATGTTCCTGTACCTGTTGCGGGATCGAGTATCTGAACCGCAGGCACTTCACGTCGCTCACGACGTTTCTTACCCTCAACCTCTACCATAACGTCTTTTGTTTCTTCCGATGCCAGACCGTCGACAAGCCCGAACTCCGTTTTCAGAATACTGTCAACCGCCCTGACAATGAAATTGACAACAGGCTGTGGCGTATAGTAAACACCCCTCTGCACCTTCTGTGCTTTGTCGTATGCGGTCAGAAATTCCTCATAGAAATGAATAACAGGGTCTTCACGGCCTCCACCTGTCTGACGGTTGAAATCCTGCAATATGAGGTCGGTGTTCGTGTGCGTGAGTATCTCCACAACATTCGCAACTTCCAGTTCGTCAAAGGTCAGGTGACGCTCAGAGCTTTCGCCCAGACATTCCTCCATCAGCCTTTTCAGAAAAGGGTTCGTGTTCGGAATGCAGGCGATCGCTTCTCTCACATTGAAGCTATCCTGCGTCTTATCCATGCATCTTGCCGAGAATAAGCCGTAAACAACGGTCTGAGCGTACATATCCGCAAACTGCTGCTTGGTCATATCGTGGATAAGATTGTCCTTGAAATCCTTGAACAGCTTATGCACATATCCGTCATGCGTTTCGACAGCATAAATGTCAAGTATACGGTCACGTATAGCCTGAGCCTCTGCCGCCAGCTTGACAGTAAGCGAAGCAGAGTCCCTTATGACCTGATGATATGCTGTCACAAACGCCGATGACCACTGTTCATACCATGCCAGCGTGTCTGTAACATCTTTCACCCATGATAAATGACTAATACGATCCTCAAATGTGCGTATCTGCGTGAAATCCTCAACAGCAGGCGCACATGAAATCATTTTTATCTGCGGAAGACCTGCGTCCTTATCCTCAAAATGTGCGATACCGATAGTGCGGTTATTATCCGTCCCCCAGAAACAAAGGAACAGAAGGTCTTTCTGCGACCATACAGCGTGTTCAGTGGCATTTCTTCTCTTTGGGATAAGTCCTGACAGTATCTTTCGGAGTGCAGATACTTCAAACTTATTGCTGTCGAACTCTACGCAGAAGATGCCCCATTTCTGCTCATCGCAGAGCGGCTGTAACTGCCGTAATGATGAAATCTTAGCAAATGCCTCTTCTTTCAGTCCGATTTCCGATGCATCGAAATCGTATGTAATATCGTCGATCTCATCAAAATCATCAAGGTCAATGTTCCAATTCAGTTCCTCGGTAAAGTATATGATAAGATCGTCTATGCTCTTTATATTTCTGATATCCATATCTGTTACCCCTTATATCATCTGAAGCCATGTGACCAACTTGGCTTTTTTGCCCATAGGCGCTTGTATTGCTTTCAGATAATTCTTCTTGATATAGTTTTCAATTACTTTGCGTACCTCGGAGAACTGCTCCTCATTAGCGTTAAAGGCTCTGTTCTCGTCACGCTCACACTTAACGGCAGTCCATATCTCATGCAGATCTTCCGTGACCTGATTAGTTTCCGGATCAACCACATACCAGCGGTAAATACCGTCGCCGTCCGACCATGAGCCGTCAGCTCTCTTGGTAGGCAGTTCATAGCAGAAGAAGTACCCCTTTCGTGTTGAAGCCATTTTACCGCTGTACATCTTTCTTGGCAGTTCCTTGACCTGTTCAAGATAGTCGGGATTATCCGCCAACAACTGCTGATATGCAAGGGTAATTTCTTCCTCTGCGGAAGTACTGCCCTCATAATGTGAATTGAATTCTTTTAGTGCTTCGTATTCGTCATCAGGAGTGAGGAGCTTTTCTCCCTCAATGCCGAATGTCTTGGAAATACGGAGCGTTTTCTTTGATACGGTCTTATACAGTGACAAAAGGTCTTCCAATTCCTTTGGTGGCAGGAAGTTCCAATAGTAAGCATAATCACGGTCTGCTTTCAGTTCGGGGTGGTCTGCAAGCAGATGGGCTTCGGTATCAGCGTCACGACGGCGGTCGATACGACCTATCCTTTGCATAAGCCTTACTGGGTTCCAGTGTAATTCATAGTTTATAAGGCACGATGCATCCTGCAAGTTCAAGCCCTCTGCAAGTACATCTGTTGCGATAAGTATCTTTATCTCGTCCGTTACCTCTGCCGATGAACAGCCGTTATAATACGGAGCAAAACGCTGTATCATCTCATAGCGGTCACCAGAAGTCTGTCCGTCGATCTCGTAAAGATCGGTAAAACCTGCATTTTGCAACTCACGATAAATATACTGCGCTGTCGCCTTGTATTCCGTGAAGATGATGACTTTCTTGTTCTGAATGCGTGTATCTTCGTGCAGGATATGCTTTAATTTACGTATTTTATCATCGTTCTCAGGCTTGAATTCCATCATATCTTCGATAAATTTTGAAAGCGTGTCCATATCCATCATGGTATCAACAAGCAGAGCATTGATATCGAAGTCATTTACATCAAAGACTTCCTGCGTATTCCATACATAATCGGGCAGGCTGTCCTCAATATCTTCAATCGAGGTCTGATTTAGAGCTGCATATTTCTCGGCGTACCGCAGAATATCTTCCTGTTCTGCCTGTTTTCTCTCAACTCGGCGCTTACTGCTTGCGTCAACGTCCTTATAGTCGTTAAGGAATTTGTTCAGGCGAATATAGATTTTGATACAAGTCTCCTTAAATGCTTCGATAGAACTTTCAAAGCGTTTCAGCAACAGTATACGGATAAGATTTACTACTTGCTGCTGACGACCGGTTACCATCTCGTCCATCTTGGACTTGTCCCCGATGAAATAATCATCACTGTACGGCGAATAAATGGCAAGGGACAGGATCGTTATCGTTTTTCCGTTCTTGTCCTTGCGGTCAAAAGACTCCTTGAAGTCCTTTATCAGTCTGCCGTATGACTTTTCAAGAGAGTAGTTCGCAACTGTCGGCGGTTTCCTTTCGGAGAACAAAACGTTATTTCCTTGCTCAGTCAGCAGACTACGCTTAACATAAGCACGACTGCGCTGTACAACAAGCTCCGTCACAAGTTTGTCTGCGCGGATAATATCGCCGGATATATCAAGGGAATCGCTGATAGCTGTACCTGAAACCTGATCGAGCTGTTTCTCCATCTTTTTGAAATGTCCTGCAAGGCTGTGTATGCCAAGAGGTGCAGCGGAGAAGTAATCTTCCTGCCTGTGCGTAAAAAGCTCGATAAGATGCTGTAGATCAAGGAAACTGTTATTGATCGGTGTGGCTGTCAGCATAAACATCTGCTTTTTACAGCCTGCCTGCATCATATCAAACAGTTTTCTGTATCTGTTGGAGGAACGGTTGCGGAAATGATGTGCTTCATCTATGATAATGATCTCTGCCTGCTGTGCGATCTGATTCATCAGATTTTGATTTCTATCAAGCAGAAGATCAGTATGGTTGATGATCTTAAACGGGTAGAAGCCCTCCAGTATCTCAGGGATAAGCCTTTTTATCGTCACTTCCCATACGGACATCCTTGCAGATGCAGGCACGATTAGTACAACATTCTTACGCTCTTTCTTTACAAAACGCTCTATCAGCATCATTCCGACAAAGGTCTTGCCCAAACCTACACCATCACAAAGAAAAGCACCTGAATAATGCTCGGCTATCTGTATCAGGCTATTGTAGCCGTCTTTCTGATACTGCGACAAGCCCTTATAAACGACCGATTCGTTTTCTTCCCATTCCGATACTGTTTCCTCATGGCTCTTGAAATACTCATACATGGAGCGAAGATAAACATCATAAGGGCTGAACTCACGGCAGTGCATCTCCATAACTTTCAACACAGCCTCGGTAATATCTGTGCCGTTCTGCCAATGCTCATCAAACCACTTCTGAAGCTGTTCGACTTCATCTTTGACCTGAACATTCAGCTCGATATTCTGCGTCAGTCCCGCCTTTGTAAAGTTGCTTGAACCGACCAGGGCATATCCCAAAGGAACATTCATAGCGGAAATGAACTGTTCTCTGTATTCATCACGGAAATAGGTGATATATGCCTTAGCGTGAAATTTATTGCTGTCATATACACGACACTCGATCTTGCCGGACTTCATAGCCTTTATAATAGCCGGAACACCTATCAGGAACTCATTCTTTTCCTGTTCATGCTCCATACTGGTACGGAAACGCTCGATCATAGTCTGTGCTACTTCTTCTATGACATCTTTTGTGCGTTTTGTAACTTCATTGCCGAGAATAATGCGTATCTTGTCGAGTTTCTGCCAATCTTCCCCTAAAGTGAGCAGACCACCGATTTCAAAGTAACCTGTTGCAATATCCATTTGCTTGAAAATAGAACACCATTCGGAAAGATAATTTTTTACAGAAGCCTTTTCGCTGCTGTTGTCAACTATATATAAAGTATCGTGTGCCATTGCAATCCCCCTAACTATTGCATAATTCAGGGATAACCGTTCATTCTGCCTGCATACCTGATAAATGCGGTGTTATACTATGTAAAGTATCTGGGGAGAAGATAGTTTTTTCTTGAAATAGATACATTCAGGATATAGCTCACAAAACAGCGTAAAACCGTCACTATTCAATTTTCAAGATGCTGTTCTGACACCAATTTACAACTGCATACACATATTCATCAGCCTGCGTTCATAGGTGCGGTCAGGGTGGATATATCGGTTGAGTGTCAGGGTTACGCTACTATGACCGAGGACGGCGGACAGGGCTTTGACGTTGAATCCCTTCTCTGCGGAATTGGTCGCAAAAGTGTGGCGGAGTTTGTGATAATTGTGGCTTTCTACCTCCGCCGATTGCAGTATCTTCTTGTAGCGGTACTGCATTGTGCGAGGTTCGACAGGCTTGTCCGTACCCGATAAGATGAAATGATCGGCTTCATCACAGAACATTTCAAAATACTTCATGAGCATATCGGGGATAGCAATCTCTCTGAACGATGTTGCCGACTTTGGAGCGGAGATCACGATCTTTGTCTTCCTGTTGCCGTTGGCGGAAGTGATACGCTGAACAGTCCTGCGGATACGCAGGACCTTGTGCTGAAAATCGACATCTTCCCATTTCAGACCGCAAAGCTCACCGATACGCAAACCCATAAAAAGCGACAGCAGGATACCAAAAGCAGTCAGCGACATATTGGCTTTCAGATAAGAAACGAGCTTTTTCTGCTCTGTATCGCTGATCTTCTCGACCTGATTTCTTTCGGCTTTAGGAAGAACGACATTTTTCAGCGATAATCTGAATCCATATTCCTCCTGTGCATATTTCAGCATCGTCTTGAAAACAGTAAATATATCCCTCACATAGCTTGCAGATAACCCGTCTGCGAGCTTTTTGTTTATAAAGGCATTGATCCTGCCTGCGGTCAGATCTGCACACGGAATATCCCCGAATTCGGGGAGAATGTGCTTTTCAAACTTATTCTGGTAGTTGGCAAGTGTGGATTCCTTGACACGGTTTACCACAGCATTCAGCCATTCCCGATACACCTTGCTGACTGTGATATATCTGCCCGAAAGATAGCGTGTGGCTATCTCACGTCCTATAAGCACCTTGCTCTCGGCTTCTTCGTAGGTCTTGCCATAAACATAATGATATTGTGCTTTGCCGTTATCGGCGTATTCAGCGATGAACTTCCCGACATACCGCCCGTCTTTACGCTTTGTAATAGTTATACCTGTTTTCTCCATTCAGTAGCCCTCCAACGCTCTCAGAATAGCAATCTGCACATCTGCATTGCCCTTGTTGTATACAAACCGCTGATTTTCAGCCTGATACTTGAAAAATCCCGAAAAATCCTGTATAATATCATTATGGGATATTATGTCTTTCAACGCAAACATCTGTAAAAATATGCGGATTTCGTAAAAGTATCTATTTTGAGAAATCGGCTGTTTTTATTATATACGGTTACTGCGCTGAGGTCATGTAGTATGCGCGCCGGTATTGCGCTACTTATGCGCTGATTGTGTGAAAGCTCTCTTGTTTATAAAAACATAAAGTCGTGTCCAACGAACTGCGCTGGACACGACTTTGATATTGTTATAGAAGTCTGAATATGCTCAGGCTACATTTTTCATATAGGGATCTACGAGTGTTTGGTGTTCTCCAAGTTTTATGCCAAGAGCAGCTGCCTGAGCGATCTTCTCGGCGGATGGGTGCCAACCATCAGGAAGGTTACGTATAAATCCTTCAACTCCAAATGGATTACCATTGTTTAGCGTTTTGCTGACGGTAATTGCTTCCGTCTCAACAGTAGTGATCACTTCGGTGGTTGTCTCGATGATAGTCGTATCAGCAATAGGAGGAACTTTACTTGCAAGTTTCTTGCCTCCTTTAACAAGTTCTATAAGTGCGTCCTTGTTCTTAAAAACAAGAACGCCTACACCAACGGCAACTACAACTCCGCCGATGATGAGAACCTTTTTTTATTACGTTCCCACCAGGTGGTCTCGATCTTATTCTGTTCGTTCATAGTGACTCCTCCTTTAGATTTAAGCAACAGCAATAACTGTTACCAGTGTTCGAGCGTGTCCCTTGTTACCCATAAAGAGAAAAGCGAACCCGTTCATTATCCTGACTTGCGATGAACAATAAAGGTGAGTGATATGCGTTATGTACCACTCGTACTCGGCATCGGTCATGTTTTCTTCACTCCTTCCTTCATACCGTGCCGTTTTGACCATATGCTGCCAGCTTTTAAAGCCGTCATAGTTCTTGACTCGTTCTTCGAACCGCTGCATAGCGTGATACGTGATCTCGATAGGTTTTCTTTGTGGATAGTTCAGCATTTCTATCACTCCCTTCATGTTGTGAGCTTATTATATCATTTCTAACAGAGAACGTCAATCAGATTTGGGACTAACAAGTCCCATAGTCAACAACTCTGCTAAATCAAACGTTTTGTGAGTCATTAGAAAAATACCTACTTCCTCTATGGTACTTAATCCAATCTTAAATCCTGCACAAAGATCATCAACAGACAATTCTACCTGCATATCACCGGGAATCGAGAATGATACTTTATCTAAACCGACACCATCAATTTCTCCATATTCGGGATCGTAACTGCATTGATAAGCCTTATCAACTTTATAATAAGATAGCACATCGAGTTCATTATCATATATCTCTTTGAGATTACAAATATGTGCCTTCCCGGATCTTAGCCTATCTATAAGTGAATTGATCTTATCCTGTGCATTGCGGTAAGCCCTAACCCTGAGTCGTATTATCTCCTTTCTGTCTGTACTTGCCGAAGCAATTGCGCTTTCAATTTGTTCCCCAGAAGAATAATGTTCATCATATTTATCGGATATTTTTCCAAACAGGTCGAGATATTCTTGTTCGGAAAGATAATACCTCATAAATCGGCTTTTGTATGACACATAGAGTGTATACTCACCATTAACATAGTCCATGAGATAGTATTCACCCAGTTCAGGAACAGTGTAGTTGTAAGTTTCATAGAATACATGAAGCTCGTTTTTTATTACTTTGGCTGAAATACGCTCATGATAGTTACGGGTATCATTCAGCAGTTCTGCAATTCTTTTTTTCTCTGCCATTGCCCTCCGTTGCAGCTCTATAAAACAGTTTTTAAATATACCTGAATTTTCAGGACTGTCGTATTTATGATACCACTCACCCCTCATAGGATATTCAGTACATGACAAGAAGCCATCAGGCTCTGCACATAATTTATATCCTTTTCTGCCATTATCGTCAAGCCACATGAAAGCATATATTCTGCATAACCTTTTATATGCAGTATCAAGAGAATCATAAGGATAGCCGTATATAAGCTCATCAGTTCGGCATTCAACGCTCGTCTTAATAACCCTGAAAGGATTTTCAGGCTTTATAATATCTTTCTTTTTGCGATGATCAATAATATCCAGTTCAGGAAAGAATTTTCCGCTTAATTTCTGGTTTATTTCGTCTATGGTCAGGAAGTATTGGGTTTGTTCATCGAGTATGTCCATTAGCATTTCATCTCTCGGATTATAGTCATTTAATTCTTCCATATCATAATAGTATAAGCCATCATTTGTATCCGAAGTATCCGCTTGTAACATAGCGCATATTGCAATAATACAATCCCTTTTTTTCAGTACTTTACTTTTATTAACGTAGTGTCTTAACAATTCGTAATCTATATCAAGCATATCGGCAATGTCCTTTTTAGATATAGCTTGACCGGTGTGTTCTTTAAGTTTTTTCAACATACGATCAAAGAAAAGAGAAAAAGATTGTTTTGTAACTTTTGTCCTATCAGAAAAGTCTTGTCCTTTGCTGAAAACAAGGTTCTTTGCCTGCTGCTCGTTATTCATGCCAGTACCTCCTTGATTTTTTGTGAAATGTGGCTTTCGGTGATGTTTCTATAATAACATAACACGACTTCAAAAGTCAACAGAATATGGGACTAATTAGTTCCGCTTTGGCGAGTTTTTGAAATACTAAGAGCGAGCTACCATAATGACAACTCGCTCTCTTGCTTATTCATCTTCGTCACTACATTCATCAAGTCCGTGCAGGAGTTGAATATAAACGCACTCTACACGTTCATGCTCCTCGCTCTCTGTGGACATCATAAGATCAAGAAAATAGGCTTTCGCTTCTTCGTAGTCCGTCCATACCTCACGCCTGCCGTTGCAGACAGTCGTGACCTTGCGTGATCTCGGCATTGCCAATTCGGGTATTGCTAACATATACTGCACCTCCAATTTCATAGTAACCATATTATAGCCTACAATGATTTCAGAGTCCAGCATATCGGAATTATTGTAATAATTCTTGTGCATAGCGCAGCAAAAAGAGGAAAATCCTCGGTGCAATGCGCTGTATCATTCAAGTACATTCTGCCTTCGTTTTTTCTGCTGATCTCGACTCTGCTCCTGACGTAGATACTGCTCGATCTCATTCGCCGCCTGCGACAGCTCGTCCGCTTTCAGCTTAACAGCCTTATATCGTGCATTTTTCTGAACCGATTGTGTTCTCAGCTCGGCAATATGCTTATTCAACTTTTCGGCACTCGGCACATGACCGCTTGGATACCATTCCAACAGTTTCTTTTTCAGCTCATGATAATCCGATAAAGTACCGCCGTGAGCTTTTTTATACTTCTCCTGTTTCCGTCCGCTGAGGGACTTGTACTCATCATAATATGGCTTGAAAGCCCAGAATTTTCTAAGCGTTTCGGGACGTTCTTCAAGCTCCTTGATCTCGTCCGAAATAGCGTTAAGCTCCTGCACAAGCGCCACCCTCTCACTGAATGCGGCTATGCTCTCGGCTTTTGCTTCCTCGGCAGTCACGCCGTACTTGGTGAGAATATTCATTGCCTTGCTTGTCAGCTTCATGTTGGTGCGGTCGATGCTGTCACGGATAAACTTGTTTTCCTCCACCTGCACAGGCACACGGACGATCCTTGCTTTCGGCTTGTATTCCATAGCTTTCTTGTAGTGAACGATACGGCTCTTTATCTGCTCCGTTTCGTAAAACCACCCAAGAGTTTTTGCTCTTGTAAATTTCGCCCTCGGATTGCGCTCTTTCTGCTCGGCAAGCATAAATTTCAAGTCTATCGTATGCTCCGGATTGTAGTAGACAAGTATGCCGTTCTGGGCGCATTTCAGTAGAAAATCAGCAAAGTCATCGCTCTCCTTTACAACTTGGTCGATAGCATATTTCAGCTTTGCTTTCCACGATAAGCCCTGCCTGTTCATGTCCCACTCCCAGTGCGACTTACCCTTGACTTCTTCGGGGTGTTCGATAACAGACAAATTATTCTCCTTGCAAAGCTCGTCCGAGATACGGCGCACCTCTGCCCACGCACGGTCTTTTTTCTTGCCCTGATTATGCTCTGTTTCAAAGGTTCTGCCCGTGATAAAATTCGTGTTATTTATAACGATATGGGCGTGGATATGATCGTGATCGGTGTGTATCGCAACAACATATTGATACTGTTCTTTCAGCAATCTATGGCATAACTCCTGAGCTATCTCCATTGCCTTTTCGGGGATGACTTCGTTGGGGACGAACGACTGGATTATATGCTGTGCTTTGGTGGTGCTTCGCCCTGTTCCGAAACGCTGTCGGACAGCTCGGAATTGATCGGCTGCTCGGACGGGTTCTGTCTCGCACATAAAAGACTGGACAAGTGCATGACCTCTGGTCTTATTCCCGTCCACGATGTATTCAAGGCTTCCGCACACTGAATCGCTGATCGAATGTAGCTTAGTAATTGCCAAATCGCATTTACACTCTCTTTCATGGTAGTAATATCTTCGCTGTAAACTCTGCCCGTGCTGTTCACCCTTCGGGCTACCTGATTCACATTGGTGGATAAGGCTCTGACCGCACCGATTATGCCGTTCATGTCGCTCTGATCCATCATCAGAACATAGTGTGCCTTTGCACACTCACGGACATAGCTGGACTTCTTCACATGAAGCAACTCCGCCTGCCTGCAAATATGCTCCCACTCCGTATCGTTGAAACGGATATTCAGCGTATGATTACAGCACTGACCTCTGCCGTCCAGATACTCCTGCTCGTCTGCGGTAAGCTCATCGGGACTGACCTTTTCAAGCACTCCGTCAAGTTCCTCACGCATACCGTCACGGGTATAGTTCAGAGCAAGCTCTGCACTGTCCTTGTGACCGTAATCTCTCTTGTAATTCTTTTCGGCTTTTGTCATAAAAGTCTCCTTTCGCTTTTGACCGCATCAGCGGTCTTTTTATTTAGGGGTTTTAGGGGAAATTTTTCCCCTGACAAGCATCGTGTTTTGTTGTCCGTTTTCCGAAACGCGGCACAAAATACCGTGCTTGCAAACTGAGAGTGCCGATTTTTCATCGGCACGGCTTTTACCGCCTTTCGGCGGTTTTCTCGCTTTCATGGCGAGAATTGGAGCGATAGCGACTATATCTTTTTTTCGTCGCTCCTGCCGACGATTATGACGATTATATTGTAAAATACCTCGGCGCAATTATTGCGCAAGTTGTGCGGCAGTCTGATGAAAATGTATCTTTATATATCTACCGAAGAATTTACGGTTATGTTAATGTTTCTTCTGAGAATTTTCAGTATGTTTATAACAGTTCTTCTCATTGCTTAAAATCAACAGCGAATTCATGTTTATATTGTGTATAGAACTGTTGCATATTTAAAATCAACTTAGTTGCTTTTTCAATGATTACGTGGTATACTTAATATGTAAGAAAAGGTATGTTCTTGCTTATAAACGTTTCGCATTTTGGAGGAAGATAATATTTCGGAGGACTATATGGCTCTTATTGATACTTATAGAACAAATGTTGCAAAGAAAAGAGAGCAGATTTCCAAACTGTTTTCAGAGAAAGCTAAGGAAAATGAAAAAATAGCTGCAACAAGAACTAAAATTGAACGTGCCAGCGATGCTATAAGAAAAACAAAAAGTTCAGCTACCATTAAATCTAAAACCAATGATATAACCAGGGCTGAAAAAGACATCACAACGTCTGAGAAGAAAATTGCCGTTCTTGAAAAACAGATTGCAAAGCTTGAGAAGGAAATAGCTGATGAACAAAAGAAAGTTGAACGTGAAGAAAAGAAGATTCATGATCAACGGATTAAAGCGGAAGCCGAAATGCAGAAAAAAACACAACATCAGATTTTAGAGTTAAATAAAACAATTCAACGTCATGCTGACATACATTCTAATTTGCAAAATCAAATAGATGAATTACAGAAATTACCTAAGACAATTACTGTATTATTTTTAGCATCAAATCCCGTAGATACTCCTTCGCTACGGTTAGATGCTGAATGTCGAGCAATACAAGAAATGATTATGAAGTCTGAATATAGGGACACAATAAAATTTGAATCAAGGTGGGCTGTACGAACTTCTGATCTTCTACAGGCTATAAATGAAGTTAATCCTGATATTATTCATTTTAGTGGTCATGAAGATGACGATGGTACGTTAGCATTTGAAAATCCTGACGGAGAATGTAAATTAGTTACAAAAAAAGCTATGGCACAAACTATTATGACACTTTCCGATAAGGTGCGTCTGATTTTCTTTAATGCTTGCTTTTCAGCTATTCAAGCGGAGAATATCGTAAAGTATGTAGATATAGCCATTGGAATGAACACTTCTATAGGCGATGAAGCGGCACTCGTATTTGCCTCTCAGTTTTATTCTTCTATAGGATTTGGCAAGAGTATAGAAGTATCTTTTAATCAAGCCAAAGCTGCTTTAATGTTAGAGGGTATTCCTGAAGAAACAACACCCGAATTGTTTGTTCGAGATGGATTGCAAGCTAACAGTATTATTTTAGTTCAACCAGAATAACATCATCTATAAATCAGAAATATTTTCGTAAAAGCTGTGAAGCGGGATATACTTCCGCTCCGCAGCTTTTTATTATTTCCGAACAAATTACACTGGGTAAAATGGAAATTTCACTAAAAGTTCGTGCGCAATTGCGGCTGGACAAATGGCTTCATTGCGCGCTATAATTTGATTGTGGAGATACCACGGCAGACACAAACAAAACAAGGAGAGAATAAAACGGAAGGAGGTGGCGGTATGCTTACCTATGAACAGCAGACAGAAAAGCTCCTGAGCAAGCGTCAGGCGGTGCTTGACCGTATCGAGAGCGACAAGGCTGAAATTGAGAAGATCAATGCAAAGCTGAACGCAATCCAGCTCGCTAAGATCAGGGACGCACTCGGCTGTGATGAGCAGGGACTTTTTGAGCTTATCACTAAGCACCCTGAACAGCTTGCAAAGCTGAAACAGGAGAGCACTGCCGATAGCGATACAGATACAGCTCAGGACAGTGATGAATCCGAACTTATCGGACAGACTTCTTTCTTTGATGAGAAGTCTTTCAAGGACTGATAGTCCGACAAAAAAGCTGTGATATGGGACGGCAGCAATGCCGTTCCGCACAGCTATCATAAAAGTATAAAGCAACAACAAAACGAGGGTAAGAAAGAGAAAGCGAAGCCCTCACTCTATATGCGTAGAGATAGACAAGCAAAGGAGAAAGTTCGCTATGAATAATAAAGATTATACTGCCGTAGAAAATACGGCAACAGAAACTGTGTCCGAGTACAAGATCGGACATACGCTGTATACGATCAAGACCGTATTTAACCCTGCTTCAAAGGCAAGCCTTTCGGATATTCTGAAACGGCTCATAATCCGTGAGTGTGAGGATTTCCTCGGTGAATCCGGACAAGAACCCGAGAAGCAGGCTGTGTAACTTTGGAATATCGGCGAATTGAGTTTTAACGTAATGCGCGCTATAATGATAACATAGCTTGCTGTATCTGTCGGAAAGAGAGGTACATTATGACAGACAAGATAACAGCATTATATTGTCGTCTTTCGCAGGACGATATGTTACAGGGTGAAAGCAACAGTATCACCAATCAGAAGGCTATCCTCAAAAAGTATGCAGAGGATAACGGTTTCAGTAATACCGTTTACTATGTCGATGACGGAGTTTCAGGTACAACATTCGAGCGTGACGGCTTCAAAGCAATGATGACTGACGTAGAAGCTGGTAAGGTCAGTACGGTCATTACCAAAGACCTTTCAAGGCTTGGTCGTGATTATCTGAAAACTGGCGAGTACATTGAAATCATTTTCCCTGATTATGATGTTCGCTACATTGCGATAAATGACGGCGTTGATACGTTCAAGTCCGAAAACGAGTTTATGGCATTCAAGAACATTTTTAATGACTGGTACGCTCGTGATACAAGTAAGAAGATTCGAGCTGTTTTCAAGGCAAAGGGTCAGTCGGGCAAACCGCTTTCCTATCCGATTTACGGTTACAAAAGATCGGAAACGGATAAAAACCTGTGGGTGATTGATGAAGAACCTGCCGAAGTAGTTCGCAAAATTTTTAGGCTTTGCATTAAAGGTTACGGTCCAACGCAGATTGCTCGTATTCTCACGGAGGAAGGTATACTGACTCCCACGGCTTACGCATTATCGCAGGGCAGGGATAACGGTCACAAGAATGCTAAACTGCATCGCTGGGGCAGTGAAACTATTTCAGGAATACTTGAGAAACCTGAATATTGCGGACACACTGTTAATTTCCGTACCCATGTGAAATCTTACAAAAATAAGAAGCGTGTGGATAATCCAAAAGAAGATTGGCTGATTTTTGAGAATACTCATGAAGCTATCGTCACTAAGCATGAGTTTGATTTAGTGCAAGAGCTTCGCAAGAACAAACGCAGACTGACTAAACACGAAGAAGTCAATCCGTTTTCGGGTATGGTCTACTGTGCTGACTGCGGAAAGAAAATGTATCTGTGCCGTGCAACAAGTCTGACCACCGATCAGGAGCATATGAAGTGTGCCACTTATGCAAAGGACAAGGACGGCTGTACGGCTCACTTCATCAGGACGATTGTGCTGAAAGAGATCGTGCTGAGTGAGCTGAATAAACTGCTCGTGAATGTCAGGGAGAGCGAGGAAGAATTCGTGCAGGCGGCTATGGATAACTCCGTTTAGAATCAGTCCTCGGAACTTTCTAAGGCAAAGAAAGCTCTGAAACAGTCTGAGAAGCGTATCGCTGAACTTGACAGACTTTTCACAAGGCTCTATGAGGATAATGTATCTGGCAAAATTTCTGACGAACGCTTTGCGATGATGTCCGCAGGATATGAGGACGAACAGAAAAAACTAAAGGCAAGCGTTACAGAGCTTACTGCCTATATCGAAACCGCCGAACAGAAGTCCGCTGATGTGACCGCATTCATCAGCGTGGTGCAGAAGTATGAGCGTATCACGGAGCTTACTCCTGAGATCATGCATGAGCTTATCGAGAAGATCGTTGTCCACACTCCCGACAAGAGTAGTGGGCATCGCACTCAGCAAATTGAAATTCACTACCGCTTCAATGTTGCCGTAACGACTGCCGTTGCTGACAGTATGAAGTACGACAAAAAGAGAAAGGTTGCGTAACCAAGGCAGTTACGCAACCTCATCTTAAAATCTTAAATACTTCTTTATCGGCGCTCCTCTAATGGGGACACCTCTTTGTGAAAATCAGCTTAGAAATCCATTGTGAACTGAACTCTGTGGTTGCCGTCTGCGTCATCATCTATCATTTCAGCCTTTACGATAGTGATAGGTGTAACAGGCTTTGACTGTGCGTTGTCTGAACCTGTTGTTCTCTCAACTTTAAGAAAGTCATCAACAACGTCCATGCCCTCTGTTACCATGCCGAAAGCCGCATACTGTCCGTCAAGGAAGGTATCCTTATCGCTGTAGCAGATAAAGAACTGGCTTGAGGCACTGTCCATATCGTTTGCTCTTGCCATTGAAACAACGCCTCTTGTATGGCTCAGCTTGTTTTCAACGCCGTTTGCCGAGAACTCGCCCTTGATAGTTTCCTTGCTTCCGCCTGTGCCGTCACCGTTAGGGTCACCGCCCTGTGCCATAAAGCCGTCTACAACTCTATGGAAAGTAAGTCCGTCATAGAACTTTTCCTTTACCAGCTTCTCGAAGTTCTCGCAGGTGATAGGTGCGTCATTGGCATAAAGCGTGATAACGAACTTCTTGTCAGTGTCAGCCGCAGAGGTCTGTGATGAGCTGTCACCCTTATCTCCGCAAGCGGTAAGAATTGCGCAGGCAAGCACGCCCGCTGTGCAAAGAGCCAATGCTCTGAATAGCTTTTTAAGTTTCATTTTTATCGTCCTTTCGATCATCATTAATGGCACTTCTGCCTCTTCACTAGCCTATTATAGCACCTCACTGCAAAAAAATCAACATCAGACCATGTTTTTCACATAATTTTCATCATACGAAGCCTAAAGTTGGCTTATTTAATATTGATTTTTGGCTCTTAATGGAGTATAATTATAATGTTTTTTAAAGAAAAATATAAAAACTATGTTATGTATGGAGGACTGAACAAAATGGATAAGCTGAAAAAAGCCCTGCCCTTTATCTTCCCACCTCTGGCTGTATTGCTCATAATGGGATTTGCTTTTTATCGGCATGGGCTTTACCCTTTTGGTGACGGCACTGTATCATGGTGTGATATGTCACAGCAGGTGATACCTCTGCTCACCGACTTCAAGGATATTTTCACAGGCAAGGACGGAATGTTCCTTAACTTCCACAATGCAGGAGGAATGGACCTGTGGGGCGTTTTCTTCTTCTTTATCGCAAGCCCCTACACCTTGCTTGTGCTTTTTGTTGACAAGGCTGACATAATCTACCTCGTCAACATTCTCACAGTGCTTAAAATGATGACAGCGGCTGTAACGGCGCAGATATATTTCCGCTCCTGTCAAAAAAAGCTCGACCCTTATATTGGCGCTGTACTCAGCGTCATATACGCATTCTGCGGCTATGGAATGTTCTATTATCAGAACAACATATGGCTTGACATGATGTATCTTTTCCCACTCCTCATGGTGGCATTCAGGGAGCTTTTCGAGAAAAAGCGCATTATCCCATACACTGTCATGCTCACACTTATGATGATAGTGAACTACTATATCAGCTACATGATAGTTGTTTTCATAATGATTTTCATGGCTCTTTGCTGCTGGCGTTATCGCAAGGAGGAAAAATACAAGGACGTTCCATGCAGATTTGTTATAGGCTCGCTCCTTGGTGCATTGCTCTCAGCGGTGGTATGGATGCCATGCTTCCTGCAGTTTTTGTCAAGCGGACGTTCTAAATCAGTTATCCAACAGATCGAAACCGCCTCATTCATCACAAACTACAACACCACATTCTGCCTGCTGTTGTCAACGGCTTCGGTGATAGTGATAGTTGCGGTGTTTCTTCTTGACGGCAAAAAGAGAAGCAAGCGTCTTAACACCGACCTTATAATGCTCTTTTTGATGCTCGTACCTATTTTAATAGAGCCTGCGAACCTTATGTGGCACACGGGAAGCTATATGTCGTTCCCATGCAGATATGCTTTCATTACCATATTCTTTGCACTTATCTGCGCAGGATATTTTCTTTCATCGGAAAGCGCAGTGGCAAGAAGAAAGAAACACTGCGACCACTTTGTTATTTTCCTGATACTTGCGGCACTTATCTACGGCTTTTACAACTTCTCTGAGGGCTTTGTTGAAAACAACCGCTCGGGAATATCAAAATACACCTCAAGCCTTTGGCAGGACAGCACCGCCTTTGAGCTTTGCCTTGAATTTTTCATTGTGGCGGCGGCATTTTATGCGATTGTCGTTCTGCTGCACAAAAAGGGCTGGATATCAAAGAAGATATTTGCTGTCTTCCTTGCAATGTTCGTTGCGGCTGAGTCCTACGCAAACGTGAACATTTATATGGTATCCCCAAGCATGAACAATCCTCAGCGTGCGGCTAATCATCAGAAGATAATGGATCTTTCAGACAGACTTGACGAAACAGAGGGCTTTTACAGAGTAAAGACCGCAAGCAAGCTTTTTGAGGTCAATCTGGTAGGCTCAATGGGCTACAATTCCCTCAGCCACTACACTTCCCTCACAAGCCGTGATTATATGTACATGATGAAGCAGCTTGGTTACTCCTCCTACTGGATGGAGGTAGGCTCATATGGCGGAACGGAGCTTACTGACGCTTTGCTGTCAGTAAAATATCTTATTGAAAAAAGTACAGGCTCGGCTGACGCTGTATATTCAAACGATACCTACGAGATAGTGCCGACAGAATACTATCTCCCCCTTGGCATTGTGACCGACGCTGACCTGAGCGGCAGTGAGGAGCTTTCCACGGGCACAAGAAGCAACGTTCAGAAGAAGCTTTTTGAACAGCTTTTCGGCGGCAACGGTGACGAGCTTATCACAGACTACGAATACACCACGATCTATGGTGTGCAGGACGACAGTAACTTTAAGCCGAACTACACCCTCACTACTACTAGCGATGTAGCCTACATGGACTACAGCATAGATGTGACAGACAAGCAGACACTTTATTTTGACTGCTTCGACAAGCTTTCAAACAGCCTCAGCGAGGATATAAACGGAAGCTTCATGGTAACAGTGAACGGTCAGGTAATGCAGATGGATTATCCGTCACAATCGAGCAACGGGCTTTTGAAGCTTGGGGAATTTGAAAATGAACACGTCAACGTGCGTGCGACCTTGAAGAAAGACATCACAAGCTGCCGTTCCTATGGTGTTTTCGGGCTTCACCACAATGTGCTTGAAAAGGCACTTGAGCAGGCACAGACCGCCGGTCTTACAGACAGTGACGGCAGGCTTTCAGGAAGCGTGAACGCAAAGGCAGGACAGAAATGTGTGCTTCAGATACCATATCAGGAGGGTCTGAAAATAAAGGTCAACGGCAAGGCTGTTTCATATGACAAGGTTTTCGGTGACCTTGTAAGCTTTGACTTGCAGGAGGGCAAGAACACAATAACTGTAACAAGCGTGCCAAAGGGCTTTTATGCAGGTCTTGCACTGACTATCGCAGGCATTGTGCTGACAGCGGGATATTTCTTCATAAGAAAGAAACTGAAATTCGGAGAAACTTTGGAAGCCGCTGCACTTGTGGCTGTTATAGGTGCGGGAGCTATAGTGATCATATTGGTTTATGTTGCACCTTGCATACTGAATATTTATAGCTGATAAAATAGGACAGAATAATAATTCGGGACGTCGCATTTCTGTGAAACAGAAATCGAGCCGTTCCCCTGCATAACAAAACTGCGGATAGCATTTTGCCGTCCGCAGTTTTTATTTTATCCGAATTTACTTATGCTCCTCCAGATACTTTTCAGTATCCATTGGATAGCATTTCAGGTTTGGAAGCTCGTCAAGGGTGAGAACTCTTTCGCTGTTGTAGATCTTGTTCCACTCGTCAAATGTGGTGTACTGATCTGAAAGCTGTTTATCCTTGATACAGAACTCGCCGTTCCATGTACTGAACCACGCCCAGCGTGTGCCGTCGTTGAAAGCTCCGTCAGGGTCGAACATCGAGCCGTTCTCTGTCATTGCGATTATCTTTTTTGTGGATGTGCTTGACTTCACAAGGTCATAATACCACTTCTGTGAAGAGCTGTCCCGCTCTGCAGGGTAACAGTCATAGCCCATGATGTCAACATACTCATCACCCGGATACCAGTCAGGATTCTGTGCGTTCCATACCCAGATCAGGTTGTTAAGACCATACTCGTTTGTGAACTTGTCATACATGAGCTTCCAAAGCTGAATATAAGCGTCCTTTCCTGCTGAACCCCACCAGAACCATGCATTGCCAGGATACTTAGGGTCGCCTGCCGCCTCGTGGAGAGGTCTCCAAAGGATAGGCACGTTTGCGTCTGCAAGCTCTTTAAGCACACCTGCCATATGGTCAAGGTCGGCTATGATAGAATCGTAGCCCTCTTTGTCCTCACCGCTGAGAGCCTTTGCAAGGTCGAAATCTGTGTATTCAGAATAGAAGCCCTGCCACCATGCTCCGCCGTTCTTTTCAAGGTTTTTCTCAGGGGCATACCAATGCCAGCAAAGTGAAACTATACCGTTTTCGTTGTTGTACCAGTCCATAGCCTGCAACGGCACCATATCTCCGCCGCCTGCCTCATGTGCAAGTGCACTGTTTGAAAGATTTATCACATCAAGACCGAGTATCGCAGGTCTTTTGCCTGTATGCTTTTCTATCTCCTTGAACTCACGGCTGTCCTTGCCCTCGTTATCTCCTGAGAACTGACCTGAGATAGTATACTTGCCGTAAACGTCCGTAAGGAAGTTATAAAGTCTTTTTGCCTCGTCAGAAGCATTAGGGTTTGAAAGCTGATTTGATACCTCATACTGTGAAAGGTCGATAGCAGGAGCAGGAGTTATCTTTATCTTGTCGATATAGATATGACCATTGTCGCCCTTTATGCCTATCTTATGAGTACCTTCGTCGATAAGCACATTTTCAGCCATAGTGTCGCCAAACTCTGTTGTGGTTGATGTGAAGTTTGTGAGCGCAGCACCGTCAACAGTGATAAGATTTGACTGACCCTCGCCGTCTGCCGCCATTGTGAGAGTAATATTATAGCTTCCCTTTGCAGGAAAATCTATCTCGAACTCCACCATATCTCCCGATGAGCCTATGGAAACGAAGCCGTCACCGGAAAACTTTCCAAGAAAATTCTTATCAAGCACTGCCGCACCTCCCGAAAGAGTTCCTTTTTCCGCCTCGGACTCGTAGCTGAAATCCTCAGGAACGTCATACTCTGTTGTTACGTCTGAAAGATCGATGTTGCCCATATCTTCAACGACAGGAGCTGTTGTAGTGGTAGTCTCACCTGCTGACGAGCTGCCTGAGCTGCTGTTTCCTGTGCTGCCTGTCTCTTATACACATCTCCGAGCCCACGAGACGCGTAGTAATCTC
>ENA-OZHU01000588-OZHU01000588.1-human-gut-metagenome-genome-assembly--contig:-NODE-588-length-22691-cov-20.615612_pt1 | contig 22691 bp, 28 predicted proteins | sample MGYA00244054_ERZ653700 | MGnify/ENA primary metagenome ERZ653700 (study PRJEB26926, sample SAMN06165279) | human gut metagenome | biome: ENVO:00009003; feature: ENVO:2100002; material: ENVO:00002003...
CTTTTTCATTTATCCGCTATCATCGCGGCTTACCCTGATTGTAAACATAGGGATTGTTTTAGACGTTTATTCAATAAATCAATTAGTTGATTTCGCTGACTTTGCAAGGTGTGAAATACATATCTCTTTCGATGCCAAGACCAAAGGGGCGAGTTCTAACGCGTTGAAGTTCATTCAGTGACACATAACCATATTCTCGCTCGCCCATATTGTCTAACAATGCGAAGAGAATGTAGTCGTCGTCTTGCTTCTCGCCTTCGAGAATGTACCACGTCTGACTGCCGCAGGGGTTGAAGAACTTGCAGATGACCTGTGCCTTGCCGCCTTTGCCATCTTGTGAATAAATGGGGTACTTTGCCAACTGCTTCTCAATTGCTTTAGTTAAGAGTTTCATGGCCGTATTGTTTAATTGTTGTTTTGATTTTCTGGTGCAAATATAAATGATATTTTGATATAATGCAAATATTTTGAGATAAAAATTTAATTGACACTAAAATTTTTTGCTGTTTATATGAATATCAATATATTTGTGGCAAATAATACGTCAAAATGAGAGTTAAAGAATTATTGAAGGAACGAGGAATGACCGCAAAAGAGTTGGCGGCGCGTCTCGGAATGACTGAAACGGGGTTAAGTATTGCAATTGGTGACAACGGAAATCCGCCGTTAAAACGATTGCAAGAAATAGCCGATATTTTGGGTGTTGAAGTGCCGGAACTTTTCGCCGCTTCGAAAGAGGGAGCAATCACGTGCCCGCATTGCGGGAAGTCGATAACCATCAAGGCAGAATAACCTCAACGATACCTACCCATGGAACTACAACCTATCCAAAGCAAGATTTACGAAATACGGGGCCAGCGGGTGATGCTGGACCGTGATTTGGCGGAATTGTACCAAGTAACAACAAGCGCTCTCAATCAAGCGGTAAAGCGTAATATCGAACGCTTTCCGCCCGATTTCATGTTTCAACTGACAGATGCCGAAACTGAAAATTGGAAATCACAAATTGTGATAACCAATTCCATCACGATGGGTTTACGCCGCAACCCCTATGCGTTTACCGAGCAAGGCGTTTCTATGTTATCGGCTGTTTTGAAAAGCTCCGTTGCCATACAAGTAAGTATCGCTATTATGCGTGCTTTCGTAGCGATGCGGAACTACATCACGACCACGACGACAGTAACGGCCGAGTTGGCCGAAATTCGGGCGAAACTGGCGTTACTGGAGCGGGTGGACGCCGACAATGCCGAGGCGGTCAGCGATCTGTCGGAAGATATGCGCAAGGAGCTTGATAATATCTACAACGCTATTGCGGCGTTGTCGGTCAAGATACCGCAGGCACGCAATCCCGCCCGCAAAATTGGATTCCAACAAGCGGAGCAAAAGGCGGAAGAGTAGCAACGTACCCGACGAACACAATCACCTGCCCGAAGTGCGGGACGGTGCTGGAGGTAAAAGAAAAGGAATAAATAAAACTACATTCCTATGACACAAAAGCAGGCCATACAGTTGTTCGAGGACCGCAAGGTGCGCACCGTTTGGGACGAGCGGACGGAGACGTGGTATTTTTCCGTTCTCGACGTGATCTCCGCTCTGACGGACACCGTGAATCCGACCGATTATTTCAAGAAGATGCGCAAGCGGGATGAAGCGCTCGCCTCGTTCGTGGGGACAAATTGTCCCCAGATAGCCATGAGGTCAGAAACGGGAGTGATGCGCAAGACGCTGGCCGGAGATGTGAAAACCGTCCTGCGGATTATCCAGTCGATTCCGTCACAGAAAGCCGAGCCTTTCAAGCAATGGATGGCGCAGGTGGCAAGCGACCGCCTCGACCAAATGCAAGACCCTGAGTTATCTATTGAGCAGGCCGTAGCCGATTATAAACGCCTTGGATATTCGGATACATGGATTAACCAACGCTTGAAAAGTATCGAAGTCCGTAAACTTCTCACTGACGAGTGGAAACGCGGGGGCGTTGATGGAACGCAATATGCCACCCTTACGGACATTATCACGAAGGAGTGGGCCGGACGTACCACGAAAGCCTACAAACGTTACAAGGGGTTGAAAAAGGAGAACCTGCGGGATAATATGACCAATGTCGAACTGCTGTTGAACTCATTGGCCGAGGCCTCTGCTACCGAACTTTCCCGAAACGAAAATCCAATAGGTTTCAAGGCCAACGCCAACGTCGCCAAACGGGGCGGTACAGTAGCTAAAGTTGCCCGACAACAACTCGAAAGCCAACTCGGACACTCTGTCGTATCACCCCTCAACGCTCGGCAATACCTCGGAACGTTGCCCGACAATCCGCCACCCGAAACAGCGCACCTTACTTCAGCGGTAAAATCGACGAAACCGATTACATGCGACACCTCAAACGAGGAGGAATAAATAGTTCTCAACTTAAAAACACAAATGAAACTAAAGTAATAAACGCATCGAATTCGATGCGTTTTAGAATATGAAATGTAATATGGAACCGTCTCTGAATATTCGATCATTTCGAATAGGCAATTTAGTGTATAACCCCCATCTTGAGCGAATTGGGTATATTGCAGAAATTACGCGTGCAGACATGACGTTATTTCATGGTGAGATGCTAATTAAGGAAGCCGGATTTTATCATGAGATTTTAGATAAAGTAGTATTAGGAGATGTTAGGCCTATACGTTTGACTCCAACGTTATTGGAAAAATGCGGCTTTGAGAAAGAATTTAGCGACTGTTACCAACGATTTGACTACTATATCATCCCCCGTGTGATATGTTTATCTCCTAAAAAAGAAGGGTTCTGTTGGCAGGTGGAAGACGAAATCGACGATTGCAATGTGGATGTGCCCATAAAGTATCTGCACCAGCTCCAGAATATATATTTTACATTGACCGGAACGGAGCTGAATGTAGAAAAGATATATGATGCGAGAATGTAAAAAGCCGAGTTCCCTCGGCTTTCTGTTTATCATTTCAAACCGACCGAATCAAAAATAGGGTACGGTTCGATATGTCATTTTCTCGGTTCATGATTGAGGCGGGATTGTGAGTTGATTATCTTTTTTAGTCGGTCTCGACCGCAATACCTCCAATATCACTCGGTCACCGTCGAGAACCAGCATCCCGTGTCGGCGGGGATCACCACCTTTGGTGCGGTGTTCGGCCTCGCATTCGGTGCGGATCCGGACACAACGGAAACCTGCGGCCTCGAAAGCCGATCCGATCAGCGTCATATCTGATCTTTTATTAACACACATCTTATTCATAATCTTTACGTTTTATTTGTTTATCTCACGTTCTAAATTAACCGACGGATCGAACGTCAAAAATTCGCCGTCAATCACCCACTCCCGGACTGTATAACATCCTTTCGGCAGGTAAGCCGCCCGGTGGACGGCCTCGGCCTCGGTGGGGAATAACCCCAGCCGATAGCCGCCAAAAGAGAGTTCGTAGATCATAACGGTTTTGATTATTCGGTTTTAGAATTGAACATTCCGATAAGCCCCTGCGCCTCGATAAACGCCACCGCGCGGCGTGTTTCTTTCTTGGCTCTCTGCATACGGGCGAACATCTTGCAGAAAGTGTCCATCGCCTCGTTGTACTGATCGACCATTTGATTGTACGACTTCACGATGTCGCTGTATTGCGACTTCATTTCGTCGAAGTTGTAGCGCACATAGGGCGACAGGTCGTGCAGCTTGCTGGCGTGGGCAAGGTAGATAGAATCCATACTGTCGAATACAGCGTCAGGAGTGAATTGCCCCGATACGGGCGTTACGGGTGCGATTGCCCCGTCAGATGCGACGGAGGCAGCGGGCACGGTTGTACCCTGTTTGATTGTAGGCATAACTTGTATTTGTAGGATATAAAAAAGCCGTCGTTAGGTGTCCTACGCTATACAAGTAAAGCGCGGGGTCGTTTCCGATACCCCCACCATCGACGGCAAATTGTGAATATGCGAATAACATAACTTGTATTTTTAGGATAGTGCAAATATAGCCCTTATTTTTGAAACCGCAAGGGCTGGGGCGGATTTTCATCTATGGGGTAAGAATTGAGAACGTGATTACGGCAAAAAAAGTAAAAGTTTCAATTCCTCAATAGCCCGCTCTACTCGTTCTCGATACATTTCTCGATATAAGCGAATACCCCCAAAATCTTTGCGATAAGGCGTTAGACATTCAATAGGATATTCGTCATTTATCGCATAGATAGCCGCTACAATTATATGTTTGCGGAATTTGTCCGGCAAATATTCTTCGTCTTTGTCTATTCCGCATCGATCACAAGCGGAGTGTATCGAACAGTGCCTAACACCGAGCGTTCTAAATATAATGGCATTTACGGCGTCACCGATAGTCTGTTTCGCCTCATAATGCGATAAAGACTTCTTTAATCGAGCTTTAATAGCATAGAGGCGCTCTTTTTCTTTCTCCACTTCGTCGGATGTCGTCCTTTTTCTCAAGAACCGACATTTGCCGCTTTCTAATTCAGATATGCGCCTATCCGCCTCGCTTATCATTTCATTGATACGCGCACGCTTTTTTATAATGTTCATAATTGTATGATATTGAGTTTTAATATACCGTTACGAAATTCTCGACCTTGAACGAGCGCCAGCCGTCGGCCTCAACGTCGTAATACTTGACCGTCTGGCCGTCGTCCGGTCTGCCTGTTCCCTTGATCGTGGCCGCCACCTCGTGCAGCGTGCCGCAAGCCTTACGCAGTGTCCCGTCGGCTTTCTCATAAGCGAACCGCACCACGCCGGCCCGCATCCGCTGCGTCAGACGGTAAAGGCTCCACGCCTTGACAAGGCAGATATTAAAGGCTTTCCCCGTTGTCCGGGCAATCGTCCACGCCCGGCGCATAATCGTTTGTAAATCGTTTCGTTTCATTGTCTGTATTGAATTGTTGGTTTAATTTGATTTCTTGACTTGTGGGGCGGTGGTTGAGGCCGCCCCGGTTCCCCTCGTTAGTTTAACAGCACTTGCAAAGCCTCTGCGATTTCCGGGTATTCGTTCCCCTCGGCATCCCATACGGCCGCTACCGTCGTGCTCTCTTTCTCTATCGTCCAGCTCGGAGCCGTCCAATAATCCCCGGCATCCTCTCTGATTTCGGCCTTATAGCTCACAAGGGCCGTGAATCCCTCGTGTTCGATTTCGAAACTATCAGCTACCCCGTCACAGTGGTAGTTGATGTAGTTGGCTATCTCCTTTGCGAATTGATTGTGAGCGGTGGTGTCCATTGTTGTAAACTTGTTGTTATCTTTTGACAATACAAAGTAAACAATAATTATTCATACATGCAAATATTTTGACAACTTTTTTTAATCATTACACAACAATTTGCATACATTAAGTATAATTTATATCTTTGCACTGCATAACAATATGTTTACATTATGGATAATGAATTTAGAATAGCCGAAATCCTCAAAAGTAAGGGGATGACGCAAAAGGATTTAGCCGAAAAAATAGGCATTTCCAGGGTCGGATTATCGAAAGCAATAAACGGAAATACCACCATCACGACGTTGCGAAGAATCTCCGCCGCGCTTGAGGTATCGGTGTCTGAGCTGTTCGCCCCCCAGCCTACAAATACGATTACCTGCCCCAAATGCGGAACGGTGTTAGAGGTCAAAGAAAGGGAATAATAGTCGCTGTTATGGGAAAGAAAACGGATCGGATAGACGCCCAAAGCCTCAACAAAGCCCACGCCCTTTTCGAAAGCGGCGATATAGACCGTATCGAGGTGGGAACGGTCAAAGGGTTGCAGGACATTCACCGGTATTTGTTCGGCGGGTTGTATGACTTTGCGGGAAAGGTTCGGACGCTGAATATATCAAAGGGCGGTTTCCGCTTTGCAAATGCCTTGTATTTGGACGCTATTCTGCCGGTGATAGAGAGTATGCCGGAAACAACATTTGAGGAAATCATCGCAAAATACGTCGAAATGAATATCGCCCATCCATTTATGGAGGGGAACGGACGGGCCACCCGAATATGGCTCGATATGATTTTGAAAAAGCGTATTCGGCGCGTGGTGGATTGGCGCAAGGTGGACAAGGACCTATATTTGCAAGCTATGGAGCGCAGCCCGATAAACGATCTGGAGCTACGCACACTGCTCGGCAGTGCATTGACCGACCGCACGGAGGATCGGGAGGTTATTTTCAAGGGAATTGAACAATCTTACTATTACGAAGGTTACGAGGCATAACAAAACCGCCCGTATTTCGTATTGGCTTTGCATTTGGCCGCATTTCATTCCTCGGACATAGAAAGTATAGGCCGCACGGATAAAAGCCGTCAAATCAAAAAGGGAGTGCAGATACTTTACCCACTACAAGGGGCGAAATCTGGTTCCGGTCGTTGAGGGCGTCCATTTGGCGGACACCCTTCGATGGGGTTGTTACTATCCACCCCAGCCGAGAGGCGAAAGGCAGTAAAAAACGGAATGACCGGCGGAAATAAGATGTGCCCCGCCGGTCATTCCAAATAAAATGAACGTTACCGCAAATAAACTGCCTCGCGGCACACTATACAAGTCGTTGCATCAGAAATTTGTCAGCAATGCGGCATTTTTCTCTCGTTCCTCTCGCTCGAAACTGGCAAGGTAGTTTTCCGTCGTCTTCAGGTCTTGGTGGCCGAGGCTTTCCGATATATAGGCGATATTTGCCCCGGCACGCTTCAACACCGTAGCGAACGAATGCCGGGCGGCATAAGTCGTAATCTTCCCAACACCGAGAGCCTCACCGATTCGTTTCATACGAAGGTTTATTTTGGTTATAAATTCACGTGAAACGAGTTTCGCCCGAAACGCATCCTCTTTTCCGGTCAAGATCGGGAACAAGTAATTATCTGGAGCCGGAGAATTGCCCCACTTGTCGATTATCGTTTGCATCGGAGGGGTTATAATAACCCGTATCGCTTTTTCCTCATGGCTCGTCCGCTCTGTCTTTTGGCGTGTAAAGCAAATTTCGCCATTCTCAATATTTTTGAACTTCAGCCTAATAAAGTCGGCGACATTGATCCCGTTACACAAGTAGAGGAACAACCAATAATCCCGGTATTTGGCCGTTGTTTCGGTGCCGTCATCATAACGGGATATTTGCCCGATTTGCTCTAAAGTAAGGGCTAATTTTCGACCGTGCCCGTTTTTTATTTCATATCTCCCCTTGTTGAACGGATCATCCGCTGGACGAATGGTCCCGCAGTGTTTCGCTTCGCTTATTATAGCTCTAAGAGTTCGCATCGTGATAGAAATAGTTGTCGTGTTACGTCCTATCTCTCGCTGATGGTTTTCATATTCCTGCAACCATTTAGGCGTTATATCGGCAAACGGAATCGATTTCCCGGCAAACCGTTCTATAGAATTTAATGTCGTCTTATATACCCACATTGTACCTACCCGTTCCGCCTGCTTCAGCCGTTCTATTTTGGCTTCAAAAGCCGTGTTTATCGTTCCGGCCGTTGCTCCTTTCAGCCGCATATTGAGCGTATAAAACGAAAAGATTCCCGCATCGGTCAAATCCCGCACGAAGTCCCGCACGATATTGAATCGGGCTTCTATTTCCTCCCGAACTTGAACCAGCGTTCGCAGCTTCGTAGTAGGCAGCTTGCGCCACTCATCGATGGATAACGTCTTGCTGGTGGTATAATACTTTTGTTTGCGGGCGAATCCAACCTGTACCTTTACGGGATATTTCCCGTCTGCTTTGGGGCGTCTGGTGTCTAATACAGTGAACACCGAAACCGAATCTTTTGTGTATTTGAACATAGGTCAAAATTTGCATACATTGTGCATACTATTTGCATACAAATTTACGAAAACAATCCGAAAATAAAAAAACGATAATTCGATCTTTAGAGCATTATTCGCTGATAATCTGCGTTTTTATATGAAATATAAAAATGGGCAAAAACCAATAAAATACTATATATTATTGCCTCGAAATTCTTCATACAACTACGATTCTACGGTCAGCGAATAGATGCCGTTGATTTCGGTGATAACCGGAAGTGACAGCGACTGTGCTTTCGTGAACTCTACGCCGTTAGAGTTGTCGGTTTCGCCCTTGCCCCACTGTGAAATGCGGATGCGTCCGTAGTTAGAGTAGGTGACACCCGGCTCTTGCCGCAGCTCGTTGTCGGCATAGGCGTTCTTGATGACGCCCAGTTTGCCCGCAGGTACGAACACGAGGTTCTTGTCGTTCCACGGCGAATACTCCGTAAGTTTACCGTTATCCTGAATACGGGTCATGCGGCGGATGACTTCGAATGTCGGGAATCCGTTCGAACGCATAAACTCGTTCAGGTTCGCCAGCAACAGCGGTGTGGACGACTTGTCACTACCGAATACCGCCAACTTCATCTTCTTGTTGCGGAGGATATACGACAGGCGTTTCTGCGAGAGCAGAATGCGGTCGAACGTAACTTTGTCCTGTGCAGCATCGAGGATGGCTTGAATATCCTCCAGCGTATCGACCGTATCTTTATTGCCATCCGTCCATAACGTTTTCGCGGTGGCAATGTTCTCGCTCGGCATTTTGTAGTCGATCGTACCGCGCACACCACCCTCTGGGTTATTGGACGCGTCAAACGTGAATACGCCTTTGTTCGACAATGCTCCGAGGAAGATGATGTCCAGTTTCGATTGCACGGAGTTCACGACCTTCGTAACATTGTTCCACATCAGATTGATGAGCTGCTGTGTCTTGGCCGAATCGGACAGCATCCGCGAATCGAGAATCTGCAACACCTTACGATACTCTTCGATAGGCATCGAATAAGACATCTGGTGGGTTAATACCTTCTGCTTGATCGTTTCCAGTCCCTCGGTTCCCATGATAGGCTCCTTACCTTTGGAGTCGAGCGTTGCAGCGGCGACGCTCAAATTGTACGAGCCGATCAACTCCTCGAAGTTCAGTCCGACGGTGGGGGTGTCCCAGTCGAGGAATCGCTCGTAAATATTTTGGTCGAACAGCCGCTTACGCAGTTCCGAGGCAGCGTCGATGCGAATCTGTACCTGTTTGGTCAGTTCGCCGAAAATGGATGAATAAAATACTTCGTTCATTGTTTACCGCCTCTTTTACTGCCGTACATACTTGATTTCGGGGTTGTTCTTCAGGCTATAGCCCTGAAGCCACGCTGCGGGGACCGGATAAGCCACATCTTTGAGGATTATGCCAGCATATCCGGCTGATACGGTCTGGAATCCGTTATTGGCGGAATAGACCATATCGGTTTCGACAACTGCATCAGGCAGATTGTCGTCCGAGAGGACATCCACGCCTTCGGTCGCACCCGTTACGGCCGCTGCGAACGTGATCACATCGTAATCCGCATTTTTGGTATCAATGCTTTTTACGGTCGAATTTGACTCGCCGACCTTAACCGCATCTCCTACTTGGAGCATGGAACCCTTCTTGACATGTGGAGCAGTGGTTGTGCCGCCCGACAGAACACGTGCACTCTTGCATATGGAACATTCCATGTTGTCGAAGTCGAGCTTGATCGGCGTACCTTTGGGAATCTTTGTCCCTTCGGGATAGGTTCCCTTCAGTTTGAAGTCCCCCGGCAATACGGCGAACTCACCGCGCCAGAATATGGGGAAACCGCCCTTTACTTTTGTTTTTTCAAATACGATTGCCATGATTTTACGTTTTGGTTACTCTTTGTCCGGAAGTGTTTCAGCCCACGCCTTTGCGAGTTCTTTGCCCTGCGCTTCGGGCGTGGACATCGGGAATCCCGAACCTTTCCCTTCCAGCCCTGCGGTAACCAGATTTTTCTGCACGCTTGCGAGGTAGTCGCCGATCGTTTTTTCATCTGCATCGTCGGCGATGACGAATCCCTCTTTCATGCGCCACTCCGGAATACCGAGTTCTTTTGCCTTTGCGGAGATGAGATTGGCCCGGTCGTTCTTGGCCTTTTCAGCTTTCAGAGTATCGCTCTCCGTTTTGATGGCGTTGTAACGCTCCTCCTGTTGCTTCTTGTAGGCTTTGAACCACGCAGGTTCCTCATCGTCGGGTTCGTTTTTTTTACCCTGCCCGCCCCCATTTGCAGGAGATGCCTCACCCTTTGCCTTGAGTTCGTCATACAGTCCTTTCAGTGCGTTGTACTCGGTACGTGCACGATCAGCGTCTGACTGGAAAACTTTAAGGAAAGGTTCGACCCCGCTGACTGCGGTTTCAATTTGCGATTCATCGGTGACGGATTTTTCCAGAATGGAGGCTACTCCGTCGAGAGCCTTCGCTCCGAACCCCAAATTAGAATACTTGGTTTTCAGCGCTACGAGAATTTTCTCTTTCATGTTTTTTCGTTCTATATGGTTTCGAATAAATCATCATATTCGCACAAAAAAGGTCTGTCAGCCGACGCCAACAGACCCACTAACAATTACATGAAGGTTATATCGTTCTGCAACTGGTGGGCTGCGACTTCACAGCCTCTGCGACAAAAGTCAGTATGTTCGGCACATTATGCAAATTATATTAAGGGAAAATTCGTTAAAAAAAGAGGAGAGCAATTCTCACTGTCGGAAAATAGCTTTATTGAAATGATTCATTCCAAAAAGTGCGAAAAATAGTGCAAGAAGGAGAGGTATCCCGCAATGGGAAATTAGATTGGGTTTGTGTCTAAATTGTGTGCCCGACTAAAAACAAACCAGTCACCTACAGGGCTGTAAGTGACTGGTTTTCTGTGTGGTGCCACCGGGAATCGAACCAGGGACACAAGGATTTTCAGTCCTTTGCTCTACCATCTGAGCTATGGCACCATCATCGACTGAAACTCGTGTGGGTTTCGAATCGTGGTGCAAAGATAGATATTATTTCCTGAAAACCAAAAAAACGACCGAATATTTTCCATCTCAGACTTTCATTTCAGGAACGGCAGGCCGGAATATCGGAAAATTTTTCCGGCCAGGATACCGGAAATTCTGGATTTTGGTTATTTTTGTAAAAACCGTAAAGATTATGAAAACAAGCAGTTTGATGATGTGTGCGCTGGTTGCATTGACAGCCTGCGGTACCGGAGTGAAGCAGAGTGTCCGTACGCCCGTCGAAATGGGAGAACGGATCGAATTGAAGACGCCGGATCCCAAGATGGGACTGACTATCAACGAAGCGCTTGCGGCGCGTAGTTCGTCGCGCGATTTTTCGCCGGAGATGCTCTCTCTGGAGGAACTTTCGGGTGTACTGTGGGCTGCTGCCGGGGTAAACCGGGAGGATGGGCATCTTACCGCGCCTTCGGCTATGGCGCTCTATCCCATTCGGGTCTATGCTTTCCTGCCTGAAGGTGTGTATCGTTACGATTCGAAAGCGAATGTATTGAACCGGGTCGTCGAAGGAGATCGTCGGGAGCTTACCGCGATGCAGGATTTCGCTTACACTGCGCCGCTCAATTTGGTGTATGTGGCCGATTACAGCGTTTATGCGGAGCGGAATCAGCCGGTGGACCGCATCCGTTTCTGGTGCGCGGCCGATGCAGGCGGATATACGGAGAACGTGAACCTCTATGCCGCCGGAAACGGTCTGAAGACCATTACACGGGGCAGCTTCAAGGAAGAGGCGCTGTTGGAGTTGCTGGGGCTCGATCCCGCACAATACTGTGTGATTCTCGCTCAGACGGTTGGCCGGTAGTATTTTCGGAAAGAGTATCGGCGAGGAGTTCCCGGAAACGGGAGGCTCCTCGCTGCGTTTTGTCAGGAGCGAACAGACTGCAGGTCCGGTACCGGGTGGATTTTTCGGACGAACCGTGCTATCGTCGCTTTTTCCTGACAAATGAAAGGGGAATTTTCGTATCTTTGACTTCATTTTGGATACTCCGTCTGGGCAAAATGCAAATAAAATTTGCTTTTGCACTCGGCTTATTCGTATCTTTGCCGTGGAAAATTTTCGTATGGGCGGCCAGCTGTTCGGCGTAGTTCGAAAAATTCGGCATTACGTTCGATGTGCGCTGTCTTTGTATTGTAAATAACGACGATTTTATGCTTTCAAAACCCGAACGGGAGCAGATAATTGCTCTGATAAAACGAGAGGTCGTTCCGGCGATCGGCTGCACGGAACCCATTGCCGTTGCGTTGTGCGTGGCCAAGGCCCGCGAGATACTGGGGACGGAACCGGAAAAGGTTTCGGCCCGGTTGAGTGCCAACATACTGAAAAATGCGATGGGAGTGGGAATTCCCGGAACGGGCATGATCGGATTGCCGATCGCGATCGCTTTGGGCGCTTTGGTCGGACGGTCGGAGTATCAGCTCGAAGTGCTGAAGGATTCGGATGCGAAGGCCGTCGAACGGGGTAAGCGCTTTATCGAGCAGGGGCGGATCGACATCTCCCTGAAAGAGGGCATTACCGAGAAACTCTATATCGAGATCGAAGTTTCGGGCGGCGGACACTCCGCTGTGGCGATCATCGCCGGCGGGCATACGAATTTCGTCTTCATTTCACGGGACGGCGAAACGCTTCAGGAGAGTCGTCGTACCTCCGGCAGCGAACAGGAGGCGCAGGGCGTCGAACTCAACCTGCGCAAAGTGTTTGACTTCGCCATGACCACACCGCTGGATGAAATCCGCTTCATTCTGGAAGCCAAGCGATTGAATAAGGCTGCGGCAGAGGATTCGTTCAAGAACAACTACGGGCATTGCGTGGGAAATACTTTGCGCCATGCTCCCGAATTGCGGATTATCGGGGATTGTGCCCTCTCCCGCATTCTCTCCTATACTTGCGCGGCCTGCGACGCCCGCATGGCGGGAGCCATGGTTCCGGTGATGAGTAATTCGGGCAGCGGCAACCAGGGCATCGCGACTACGTTGCCTGTGGTCGTTTATGCCGAGGAGATCAAGGCGGACGAGGAACATCTGGTGCGTGCGCTCGTTTTGAGCCATCTGACCGCTATCTATATCAAGCAGAGCCTGGGACGTCTTTCGGCCTTGTGCGGTTGTGTCGTGGCGGCGACCGGTTCGAGTTGCGGCATCACCTACCTGATGGGCGGCGGGTACGAGGCCGTTTCCTTTGCCGTGAAGAATATGATCGCCAACCTGACGGGTATGATGTGCGACGGTGCGAAGCCGAGCTGTTCGCTCAAGTTGATGACGGGAGTTTCGACGGCTGTGCTTTCGGCGATGCTGGCTATGGAGAACCATTCGGTTTCGTCGGTCGAGGGCATTATCGACGACGATGTCGATAAGTCGATCCGCAACCTGACGCTGATCGGACGGGACGGCATGAACGAAACGGATCATCTGATCCTGAAGATCATGACTTCGAAATAGCCCCCTCGAAAAATAACAAGCGTGCCTGCCTTGCGGCCGGTGCGCTTTTTTTGTACAGAAAGTAAAGACGGTGCGGAGCGTTTATCCGTTCGATCGGAATATGTGCGGAACAGGGCGAATCCCGAAACCGGTATTGTCGGGAAAGGGGTGCGGAACGACCGGTCTGAACGAAGAACCTATTCCGGTTTTCCGAAAACGGTATGCAGGACGATGTTCGTCGCCCCTTGGTGGGCCGTCGTGTAGTCTTTGGCGATGCGGCTGCATTGTTGAAGCAGATGCTCGTCGTCGCGCAAGGGGGTGAACCAGGTTTTCAATTCTTCGTATGAGTGGATGGGCGTTGCCGCTCCGAGCGTTACCAGGTCGCGGGCTTCCTTGAATTTTTCGTAGTTGGGGCCGAAAGCGATCGGCAGACCGAACGTGGCGGCTTCGAGCGTGTTGTGGATGCCTACGCCGAATCCGCCGCCGATATAACCCCATTCGGCATAGCCGTAGGCCGAGGAGAGAATACCTACCGTATCGAGAACGAGCAGTTGTTTGCCATCGAACGATGTTTCGGCGGTGCATTGCGTATAGCGGACAGCTCCTCCGAGGGTTTCAGCGAGCAGGCGGTTGATGCGGCTTTCGTCCATTTCGTGAGGTGCCACGATGAATTTGACCGAGGGGTTATCGTTTATCAGGCGGATCAGAAGGTCTTCGTCCGGTCCCCAGGTCGAGCCGGCGATCAACAGACGGGTGCCGCCTTTGAACCGTTCGATGAGGTCGATTTTTTTCGCCGCAGCCGCAATTTCGGCAACCCGGTCGAAGCGGGTGTCTCCGGCGACTACGACGTTGTCGAAGCCCAGTTCTGCCAGTAATTTTTTGGAATCGTTGTTCTGAACGAAGATCGTGTCGAAACTTTCGAGTGCCATGCGCCAATAGCCTCCGTAGGGGCGGAAGAAGATCGAGTTGCGGCGGAAGATGGCCGATACGATGTAGCTGCGGATCGAGCGGCGGCGCAGCTCGGTGAGCAGGTTGATCCAGAATTCGTATTTGACGAAGATGGCGATTTCGGGGTGGGCGATGTCCAGAAAACGGCGGGCTTTGCGCGGTGTGTCGATCGGCAGGTAGAAGATGTAGTCGGCCTGATCGTAATTTTTGCGGATTTCGTAGCCCGAAGGGGAGAAAAACGTGAGCAGGATTTTGTATTCGGGATGTTCCTTGCGGATTTTTTCGATCAGGGGACGGCCCTGTTCGAATTCGCCCAGGGAGGCGGCATGTATCCAGATAATGCGAGCCGAGGGGTCGATGCTCTCTTTCATGCGGCGGAAGAGTCCTTTCCGGCCGTCGATCCAGAGTTTCGCCTTTCGGTGCCAGGGTGAGGCCAATGCAATGGCCCAAACGTAGAGTACCAGCCCCAAATTATAGATCCACATCCGCTTTCGTTTTGTGCGTCTTTATATCGCGGATGCAAAGATAAGATAAATTGTCAGAACTGCCAAATTACCAGTGGAGTTCGATGGCGTCTTCGATATAGCGCACCTCCGGTGTGCCTGCGGGGGCGGTTTCGACTGCGATCAGGTCGAATTGCACCTCTCCTGCGAACGGATTTTCTGTCAGATAAGCATTTGCGGCCCGGACGAGTGCCCGGCGCTTGTGCGAGTCGAGTGCCTGTTCCGGCGGGGTGAGGCCGTCCCGCCGGCGTGTCTTGACCTCGATGAAGTGGAGGGTGCCTTTTCTGGCAGCGACGATGTCCAGCTCGTAATGTCCTTGCCGCCAGTTGCGGTGGAGCAGGGTGAATCCGTGGTCGAGAAGCCACCGGGCGGCAGCCTCTTCGCCCTGCCGCCCGGTATGCTGTGTCGTGGTCATCGGTTTGTCGGTGGAAGTTGTCCTGTCTTTTCGAAATATTTTTTCATGACCAGCAGCGAAATGAACCGTTCCCGGCGACTGTCGTAGAATTGTCGTGCGAAGTCGTTCGCATGGTCGATGATCTGTTGGGCCTGTTCGGGGTGCGCGATGTAGTAATCGATCTTCTCCTCCAGGTCGGAGTAGTCGTCCCTCACTTCGATGTAGTGGTAGCCGGGGCGCAGGCGTCCTTCCATGAACCAGGATTCGTTGCGAGGCCGGGGCATCACGGCGATCGAATTGGTGGACATGACCCACCGGATGTTGCTGGCGATGTCGTTGCCTTCGAACGTCATGATGAACTTCGAATCGAGGTGGGCGTAGAGCGTGATTTGTTTTGCTGTACCTGTTTCCTGGGCGCTGTGTCCGCTGCGGGTATCCGCCGTGTCGATGCGGGGATTGTCCCGGAATGTTTCGATGAAGCGCCGACGCTGCTCGCTGCTCTTGACCGATCCCCGGAAAATCACCCGGTCGGCTTTCTCCGTAAACGGAATTTTGTCGTGCAGCCGGATATCTAAGCGGCAGCGGTCCAAGTTGAGCAATACGGAGTTATCTCCTTTGCCGGAAGCGGCTTCTCCCCCCCCCGGTCGATTTTTCGAGCCTTGATGATCGTCGGATGAAGCAGGTCGAAAACTCCGTCGCCGAAATAGGTCTGCCAACGCAGGGAATCGTCGAAAAAACGGGTGGTTTGGTAGGAGTCGAAAATATAGGCGCTGTGCCGGCCCCTGAACTTGTGTTCTTTCAGGGGTGTCGCTTCGGTCGGAGAGAGGCGCTCTGCGCCGGTCAAACGGTTGTAGTAATTGACGCGGTCGAGCACATAGTCCATGTCATAACGTTTCTCTCCGTCGCGCAGAATCTCTTCCAACCGGCTGCGGAGGAGCACCTTCGGTACGGCATAACGGGATAGCTGGGCGATGAAGTAGGGCAGCTTGATGTTCTTGCCGCCGTGCAGTCGGTTGAGAGCGGTCATTAATTCCATACTTGCGAATACGGTTTGTCAGGGATTGCGGAAAATACGGGGCATACCATAATTATAATAGGAATGACAGGTCGTCCCCGGCTTTCACCTCGTAGGGGGCGATGCCCTTCTTGAAAATACGCATCGGACGGCTGCCGATCAGTTCCAGTTTTCCGTTTTCATAATGAAGCATGCAGCCTTCGCGCAGGCCGACGACGTAGCGGCGCGGATTGGCCGTGATGTACTCCAGAATACGCTGCTCGCGGGTCTCTCCGGCGTGACCTTCGGGGTTGGCGTCCAGGTAGTGGGGGTTGATCTGGAACTTCACGGCCCCGATAGCCTTGAACGATTCCGGTTCGACGATGGGCATGTCGTTGGTGGTGCAGATCGTCGGGCAGCAGACGTTGCTGCCGGCCGACCAGCCGATGTAGGGCGTGCCGGCCTTGATCTTGCCGAGGATGGCTTTCAACAGCCCCTGCTCCTGCATTTTCTTGGTCAGGGCGAAGGTGTTGCCGCCGCCTACGCAGATGGCCTGTGCCTCGCGGATCATACGCCGGGGATCTTTCGAACGGTGTACGGAACGTACCTTGATGCCGTATTCCGCAAAACGGGCCTGCACTTTCGCTTCGTATTCGGCGTAGGAAAAGGTGATGCCTGCATAAGGGACGAAAACCACTTCGCGGACACTTCCGAGGAACTCGTCGATGCGGGGCATCGGGTATTTCAGATAGGGTTCTCCGGCGTTCGTGGAGTTGGAAATTAACAGTAGTTTCATAAAGTATTGATTTATATTGTGTTATATTGAATGCGCGACCGAAGAACGGCAATTTCTTTGGTTGTAATGTCAAAAGTAATAAAAAAAGTGTTATTTTTGTGCGATTGTTTGATAGAAAGAATTTCAATTTTTAATAAATGATTGTTTAACTAAAAAATTAAAATTATGTCAGAAGTACAGTCAAAAGTTGTCGAGATCATCGTTGACAAATTGGGTGTTAAAGAGTCTGAGGTTACTCCGGAAGCGAGCTTCACCAACCACCTGGGAGCCGATTCACTCGACACCGTTGAGCTGATCATGGAATTTGAGAAGGCTTTCGATATCCAGATCCCTGACGAGGATGCAGAGAAGATCGCTACCGTTGGCGACGCTATCTCCTATATCGAGGCACACAAGAAATAATTTACGATTTTTCCAACCGGCAAACCTTAAAGCCTTAAATTTATGACAGAAAGACGAGTAGTCGTGACGGGTATCGGTACCATCAACCCGCTCGGCAATAATATTGCAGAGTTTTTTTCCAATCTCGAAAAAGGAGTTAGCGGCGCCGCGCCGATTACTCATTTTGATGCCGAGAAATTTAAGACGAAGTTCGCTTGTGAAGTAAAAAATTACGACTGGACGCAGCATTTCGACCGTAAGGAGGTGCGTAAATACGACCTCTTCACTCAGTATGCCCTCATCGCGGCCACGCAGGCTGTCGAGGATTCGGGACTCGATCTCGAGAAGGAGGACCTGGAGCAGATCGGCGTGATCTGGAGTTCCGGTATCGGAGGACTTAAGACGTTCTTCGATGAGTGTTTGGGCTACGCCGCAGGAGATGGAACTCCTCGGTTTAGCCCATTCTTTATTCCGCGCATGATCGCCGACATCGCGGCGGGCTACATCTCCATCAAATATGGTTTCATGGGCCCCAACTACTGTACGGTTTCGGCGTGCGCTTCGTCGAATCACGGTCTGATCGATTCGTTCAACGCCATCCGTTTCGGTGTGGCCGACGTGATGGTCGCCGGCGGTTCGGAGGCTGCCGTCAATGAACCCAGCGTGGGCGGTTTCAACTCCATGCAGGCTCTCTCGACGCGCAACGACGATCCGGTGCACGCTTCGCGTCCGTTCGATAAGGATCGTGACGGTTTCGTCATCGGCGAAGGCGCCGGTGCGCTGATTCTCGAAGAGTACGAGCACGCCAAGGCACGCGGTGCGAAGATTTACTGCGAAATGGTCGGCGGCGGCCGTTCTGCGGACGCATATCATTTTACCGCTCCCCATCCCGAAGGCAAAGGCGCCATGAAATCCATGCGCGACGCGATCAAGGATGCGGGTATCAAACCCGAAGATATCGACTATGTGAACGTACACGGCACTTCGACACCTGCGGGCGATCTGCCCGAGCTCAAAGCTCTGCACGGCGTGTTGGGCGATCACATCTACGATGTCAATATTTCATCGACCAAATCCATGACGGGGCACCTGTTGGGTGCTGCCGGTGCTGTCGAGGCGCTGGCCTGCATCTTTGCGATCAACAACGGTGTGATTCCCCCGACGATCAACAATGAAAACCTCGATCCCGAAATCGACCCCCGACTCAATCTGACGCTCAACAAGGCGCAGAAGCGCGATGTGAAGTGTGCGATGAGCAATACGTTCGGTTTCGGCGGTCATAACTCGACGGTTATTTTCCGTAAGATTTAACACCTCGTCCGTGCCGTGTGGAATTTCGTACGCCGTGCCGTAAGAAGAAATTACGGGCAGGATAAGGAGTATTACAGAATTATCGATGAGCTGTTCGGATTCGTTCCGCACAACATCGAACTTTACAAGCTGGCTTTGATTCACAAGTCAGCTTCTTTAGTTTTAGCCGACGGACGGCAGATCAACAATGAACGGCTCGAGTTTTTGGGCGATGCCGTGATCGAAGCCGTGACATCGGACTATCTTTATATCGAATTTCCCGACCGGCAGGAGGGATTTCTTACGCAGTTGCGCTCGAAGATCGTTTCGCGCCAGTCGCTCAATACGATCGCCCGGACGATCGGGTTGGACCGGTACGTGATCGCCAACCCGACCGGAAGCACCAACCAGAAACATATCTACGGGGATGCTTTCGAAGCGATGATCGGGGCGATCTACCTCGATCAGGGATATGAGTTCGCCAATCGATTGCTTATCAACAATATATATTACCGTTACCTGAATCTCGACAACCTGACGGACGAGGAGACGGATTTCAAAAGTCGGTTAATCGAATGGTGTCAGAAGACGCATCATACCATTGCTTTCGAAACGGTGCACGGCCGGAATTATTCGTCGAATCATCCGATATTCGACGCTACGGTCGTGATCGACGGTATCCGTGTGGGACATGGGCAGGGCGAGTCGAAGAAGGAGGCCGAACAATGTGCGGCCCACTCCGTGTCGTGTGCTATGAGTGACGAAGCGTGCGGGGATATTCTGGATAAAATCGACCGGCTCTACCGGCCGAAAGGAACCGGGGTGTCATGAGCGAGGCATCTGTAAAACTGCTTTCCCGGGGCGTTGAAACGCTGACCGATCAGGAGTTGTTAGAACTGTTGCTGGATGACGGTGATTCGGAGCGGCTTGCCGGGGCGCTGCTGTCCAGTTTCGAAGGGCGGCTCGCTGCATTGGGATATGCCGACATCGCGCGGTTGCGTATGGCTGCCGGGATCGGCCTCAAACGCGCTGCCCGGATTCAGGCGGCTGTCGAATTGGGCCGGAGGGTGCTTGCTGCCAGGGAGTTGGGCCCCGATCCGATCGGTTCGAGCAACGATGTGGTCCGAATATTCAGACCCCTGCTGACGGAGATGAAGCACGAGGAGTGCTGGTGCCTGTACCTCAATACGGGCAACCGGATCGTCGAGCGGCAGCGGGTAAGCCAGGGCGGGGTGCAGGCGACGGTGGTGGATCACCGGTTGGTCATCAAACGGGCCCTCGAACTGCTGGCCACGCAGATTATCCTGGTTCACAACCATCCTTCCGGTGCTGCCTTGCCCAGCGAGCAGGATAAGATTCTCACGAAGAAAATTGCCGAGGCGGCCGCGCTGTTCGATATTCGGCTGCTCGATCACCTGATTATCGCACGGGGCGGTGAGTACAGTTTCCGACAGAGCGGTTTGCTGCAATAGTTCCGGCTGTGACGAAGCTGTCTGCCAAATCCCCGAAATTGAGAATTGCCCCTGGCGGAATAAACTCCGACGGGGGCGAAAACATTAAAATCGGACATGTTAGACAGCTTTTCGTTCTGCCGCTGCGGTCCATCGTTGCGCAGGTTGTGGGCAGGAAGAGACGGGACCATCGTAACGGGGGCGTGCGACTCTTTAATCGTTGCGGGAAGAGTTGGCTGTGGATTATCGTCTTCCGGGTTCACTTTGTTTTGTCGTAGAAAGGTTTTTCTTCCGAAGGGAGAACGTAAGTTTAGACTGCCGGGAAATTTTTGCCGATCTGTGCCGTATTTCTTTTTTGAGGAAGAGCATAAGGTGAATCTTTTTTCGAATGATCGGAAACTCTGAAATAAGGACTGCAAGTCGAACGAATGGACGATTATCCCGGAGATGGGAGCGAAATGACCGGACCGGGCATCGGTAACGAAAAGCGAGGAATGGCAAGAACCTTTCCTCGCTTTTCGTTGCCGGGTGCGCACAGGCTGGCCGCAAAGTACGAATTTCTAATTTTGGAGGTCGAAGCGGCGGAATTGAATCTCGAATCGACAGACGCTCTCCCGCTCGTCGCTTCGGGTCGTGCGGGTAATGATGAGCGGTGTCGCAATTTCAGCATCGTGTGCGACTGTCTGACGCGTGTATTCGAAGGTCTGGGTCGTAACCGCGTCGTCGGAACGGGTCGTGACCGTTCGGAAAAGATCGTTGTTGAGACTGCTGAAGAAACCCAGTCCGCGCAGGATATCCGGTTCGGCAACCAGCAGCAGGACCGGGTCGCTGTTGAGGAGGGGAGTGCCTTCCAATTCGTAGATGAAATCGCTCCAAGCCGTCGTTTCATCGTAGTCGTAACCGTACTCTTGCCGGAATGTTTCCGTATTTGGCTCGTTCTCGAGCGTTCGGATGACAGCACTGCAATTATCCCAAGCCTCCAGCGGACCCCAGGGATCTTTTTCCCATTCGTATTTTTCGCAGATGGGTTCCAAAGTCAGGGAATTGTAACGCGATATGGAGGTGAGTTTGTCGGAGTTGAAGGAGCCGGTGCCGTATGTGCAATCGAAGCCGTACGTTTCTATTTCACTGCCGGAAAGTGTCGAGGTGAGTTCGTATCCTCCGCTTCGTACATCGCAGAAGTAGCCGTATAGGGTTCCGTCTGCAGTTTGCGTATAAGGTTGCTCGCCATCGATTTCCCGGGTGAAGGAGAATCGGATGCAATCGTCTCCCTCGTAGGTGAACTGCCATGTTTCGACGGGACGGAGCGTGCCGTTCTTGTCCGCTGCGGATATTTTGAAACCCGTGATACGGCACTCCTTGCTGAATTCCGCCGGAAGTTCATAAGTATATTCCATTTCAGCAATCAGACTTCCCGAAGCGTCGCGCCCGACGATCTTGTGCAGTTGCCAATACCGAACCTGTTCTCCGATGTTGGGTTCGTCCGGTTCATTGGTATCCTCTCCATCGGTTCCCGACTGGGTGATGGTGATGAGAATCGAGTTCGTGCCGCAGGTGATTTCGATAAAGGCCGTGCGGGATTCTTCGGCGGTGTTGGGATCCGTTTCGACGCGGATGTCGTAATCGCCTGCCGCATCTCCGTGATCGGGATTTATGCGTACCCACGTCGGGGCTTCGGCGCGGGATTCGTCCGTGATGGCGGAATTCCAGGCATCGTTCGTCGAAAAGAAAATTTCCGAATTCCCTGCGGTTTGTCCTGCGGGGATCTTCTGGGAGAGCTGTCGTGTATCGGGGACCTGAATGGAGCCGAAATCTCCATGCCATTCATCCGTTGTGTCGTCGCTGCAAGCCGTAATCGCGAGGGTTGCAAACGTGAGAAGAAGAAGTTTCAATCCTTTCATTTGTGTATTTTTTGATGGTTATTCGTTCGGGTACGATGAATATGAAACAGATGTATTTGTCTTCCGCTCCGGATATTTCCGAATTTTGGCGTAAAGATAGAAAAAACGGTTCGGAGTACCTTACATTCCCATTTATTTTGTACTTTTGTTTTTCAGAAAATAGTAAATGCAAAATACGATGACTCAGGAAGAACTTTTCAAAAAACTGGTAGCCCACTGCAAGGAGTACGGCTTCATCTTTCCTTCCAGCGAAATATACGACGGACTGGGTGCCGTGTACGATTACGGGCAGAACGGCGTCGAGTTGAAGAACAATATCAAGCGTTACTGGTGGGATTCGATGGTGCGTCTTCATGAGAACATCGTCGGCCTCGATTCGGCGATCTTCATGCATCCCCGCACGTGGGAGGCTTCGGGCCATGTCGGGGCGTTCAACGACCCGTTGATCGACAACAAGGATTCGAAGAAGCGTTACCGCGCCGACGTGTTGATCGAAGAGTGGCTGGCCAAGCAGGACGACAAGATTCAGAAAGAGGTCGATAAGGCGAAGAAGCGCTTCAAGGAGAACTTCAACGAGGAGCAGTACCGCTCGACTTCGCCCCGTGTGCTGGAGATCGCCGCAGCGCGGGACTCCGTGCACAAGCGCTTTGCCGACGCGTTGAACGCCAACGATCTGGAAGAGCTGCGGCGGATCATCCTCGACTGCGAGATCGTCTGCCCGATTTCGGGTACGCGCAACTGGACCGAGGTGCGGCAGTTCAACCTGATGTTTTCGACCCAGATGGGTTC